>Ga0099847_1000167_pt1 | contig 21358 bp, 9 predicted proteins | sample CB_VirMetaG_2_FD_78178 | JGI IMG/M metagenome (GOLD analysis project Ga0099847, IMG submission 78178) | Freshwater to marine saline gradient viral communities from Chesapeake Bay - CB_1504_2 Viral MetaG | ecosystem: Environmental > Aquatic > Marine > Coastal | place: USA: Chesapeake Bay...
TTCAATGAATTCTTATGGCGCTGGAGGTACTTCTTATGGAGTATTTGACAACGACGAAGATATGGCATTAAACTTAGGTTTTTCAGGATTTAGACGAGGTTCTTATGACTTCTACAAATCTGACTGGAAATACTTAAATGATTTAGCTACAAGAGGTGGTATTAACGCTGCTGCATCTACAGATGCAATAAGAGGTGTTATGATTCCAGCTGGTACTTCAACAGTTTATGACCAACAAATGGGTAAAAACTTGAAAAGACCTTTCTTGCACGTTAGATATAGAGCTTCTAATACAGAAAGTAGAAAAATGAAAACTTGGACTACTGGTTCGGTTGGAGCAACTACTTCTGACTTAGATGCGATGGAGATGCACTTCTTATCAGAAAGATGTTTAGTAGTACAAGGTGCTAACAATTTCATGTTGATGAACTAAGCACAATTATTTTAAAGAGTCGGGGCTTCGGCCTCGACCCTTTATTTTTATTAATTTTATTATATATTATATTATGTCAAAAAAACAAGAAACAAAAAAAACAGAGACGGTAGAAACACCGAAGGTTGCAGAACAACCAAAAGTTGAAACACCGGTGATGGAAAAACCATTACCAACACCAACAAGAAAAGAACCAACTAACAAAAGGTCTAACGATGGTTGGGAAATAAAAGATAGAGTTTATTATATTAAAGGAAAGAAACCTTTATCTCAAATGATTAGATCTGCAAATATCTATTGGTTTGATGAAGAAAAAGGTTACGAAAGAGAGTTGAAGTATTGTGAAAATCAAAAAACTCCTTTTGTAGATGAGATGCAAGGTGATCAAAGACTTTCTCATATAATTTTTAGAAATGGAGCTTTACACGTTACTAGAGAAAAAACTACATTACAAAAACTTCTTTCTTTATACCATCCTGAACGTGATGTTACTTATGAAGAGTGGAAACCTGTAGCTAAAGCAGCAGATGATGTAGATATATTAGAAATGGAAATCGAAGCTTTAAACGCAGCTAGAGATCTAGATATTAACATGGCTGAGGCAGTGATGAGAGTAGAGGTTGGTTCTGGAGTGTCTAACATGAGTTCTAAGGAACTTAAGCGTGATTTGTTACTTTACGCTAAGAGAAACCCTCAACTATTCTTAGAGTTGGTAAATGATGAGAACGTTGTACTTAGAAACTTTGGTATAAAAGCAACTGAAATGGGTATATTAAAACTATCCGCTGATCAAAGAACTTTTAGCTGGGCTTCTAATGATAGAAAATTAATGAACGTTCCATTTGATGAACACCCTTATTCAGCTTTAGCCGCTTGGTTTAAAACTGATGAAGGTATGGAGATTTACTCCAATATAGAAAAACGATTAAATTCGTAATCAATCTGTAGTAGCGATCGCCCTACGGGGCGATTGTTATACTACTTAAAAAAAAATATGAAATCTAAAGGATTAGGCGACACAATAGAAAAAATAACAAAAACAACTGGGATAAAAAAAGTAGTTGATAAAGTAAGTAAAGCTACTGGTAAAGATTGTGGTTGTAATAAAAGAAAAGAAACTTTAAATAGATTTTTTCCATATAATAATAAATAACATGATATTAATAGATACTATATACCAAAGAGTTTTAGCTCTTGCAAATAAAGAACAAAGAGGTTATATAACACCTTTAGAATTTAATCTATTAGCTAACCAAGCTCAACTTGATATATTTGAACAATATTTTTATGATATAAATCAATTTGCGTTAACAGAAGATGTTGGTATAGAATATTCTAATGCTATAGATACGTTAGAAGAAAAAATATCTATTTTTGAAACTTCAGGTCCTGTGGTTAATGGAGCTACTCTTCCTAATGATCTATATAAAATAGGTACTGTTATTTTTAACGGGAAGGAAGTTGAACAGGTAGAACAAAAGAAATTTTTGTATATAAACACTTCTCCCTTAACAGCACCAACTAATGAAAGACCTATATATACTAGAAACGGAAATGTAATAACAGTTTATGGTAGCAACGGAAGTATTATAACTGCAGGTGTTACGTGTAACTATATTAAAAAACCAAATGATGTTAATTGGGGTTACAATGTTATTGCTGGAAAAGCTTTGTACAATGCTGGCACAGCAATTAACTTTGAGTTACATGGCTCTGAAGAAACAAAATTAGTCTTAAAAATATTACTATTAGCTGGAATTGTTATAAACAAACAAGATATAGTTTCAATCGCTTCTCAAAAAGAAGCTAATAAAATACAACAAGAAAAAGCATAAATAAATGGGATTACTAAAACAAACTCAACAACAGTATTACGATGTTAAAAAATCTTTTACTGGAGATGCATCAACAACAAATTTTACAGTATCAAATTCACTCAATACTTTTCCTAGTGGTTACAATAATACTAACACGAGCGTTTATGTAGATAATGTTTTAATATTAAACAACACTTACTCATTTATATTTTCAACATCTAATGGTTGGCATATAGATTTTTTAACACCATCAGGTGGTAGTGCTTATGGAGCTCCTGCTAATGGAGCAAGTATAGTTGTTGACGTAGAATCTAACTTTGGTAGTTATCAGCATATAACACTATCTGATATTATAAGTAACTTTATAATATCTTACGTAGGTAAAGATAAAATAATAAATAGAGTAGATAGAACCGACATTGCTTTTCACGCTCAAAGAGCTTTACAAGAATTTAGTTACGATACTCTTAAATCTATTAAATCTCAAGAAATAGAAATACCTGCATCTCTAACAATGCTCCTACCGCACGATTACGTTAATTACGTAAAAATAGCTTGGATAGATTCTAATGGTATAGAACACAGAGTGTACCCTACTTCACATACCTCAAACCCTAAGTCTATAAAACAAGATTCAGAGGGTAATTATAGTTTTGATATTGACGATGATACTACCGCTGCCACGGGTAGTAAAGATGATACAGATAGTTTAATAGAAAGAAATAATTCAAATGCTTGGGATAGTTATAAATCAATTACTCCATCAGAAAATAATAACTACGATTATGAAGATGATACTTATTGGCCAATGGATGGTAAAAGATATGGATTAGATCCTCAACACGCTCAAGCTAATGGTTCGTTTTTTATAGACGAACTAAAAGGATTAATTCACTTTAGTTCTAATGTTTCTGGTAAAAAAATTATATTAAAATATTTAAGTGATAGTTTAGGCACTGATGAAGAGATGATACTTCATAAGTTTGCGGAAGAAGCTATGTATAAATATATAGCTTACGCTGTACTATCAACAAAAGCAAATACACCAGAACATATAGTACAAAGGTTTAAAAAAGAAAAATTTGCTACTACAAGGCAAGCAAAATTAAGATTATCAAATTTAAAATCAGAAGAGTTAGCTCAATTAATGAGAGGTAAATCTAAACATATAAAACACTAATTAAATGCCAGAGTTAAAACACAATTTTCTCAAAGGTCGAATGAACAAAGACCTTGATGAGAGGTTAGTACCCAATGGAGAATATAGAGATGCCTTAAACATCGAAGTGTCTACATCTGAAGACTCTGATGTTGGTACTGTTCAAACAACTAAAGGTAATATAAAAATATCTAATATACCAATAGGATTAACCACTAAGTGTATTGGTGAAGTTTTAGATGAAAAGAATGATAAGTTATACTGGTTAATATCTGAAACTGGATATAGACCGTTTGATGGAGAAAACACTTTAGGAACTATGAATCCTGCTGCGGTTTTACCTTTATCACCAGATGATTATTTTATATCTGATTTAATCATGGAGTATGATAGCAAAACGGAAACAGTTAAACCTATTGTAGTAGATACTTTTGAAACAGCTTGTTTGCTCACGGGATATGATCCGAACCAAGGGGAAGGCGACTGGATAAGTTTAAACTCTGGTTATTGGACTACTAACATGTCTTATACTATTTATCCTGGAATGGAAATAAGTATGACGGATCAAAATGGAAACGAAACGTTCCCAACAGGAACAGTTGTAGTGGATGTTAACCCTTCGCAATTTCAAGTTAAATTATCAAATAGACCAACCTCTCCTATTAATACACCTTTCACAAACTACAAGGTTAAATTCCAAAATTTCAATAGAGCATTAAATTTCTTAAACAAAAAAGATATAAACGGTAAGTTTAATATAATAACCGGTATAAACATTATAGACGATATGATGTTCTGGACAGACGATAACTCTGAACCAAAAAAGATTAATATAACAAAGTGTAAAAAAGAAAGAGAAATAAATCCTTACTTATCTGGAGTCAGTGATTCAATGGGTCAATCTTTATTAGTTGTTTCTGATAACCCTAGTGGATCAAATACTTTAGAAATAGCTAAAGGTAATCTTTACTCACCAACAGCTTTAGTACCGTTAAAAGAAGAACACACTGCGGTTGTAAAGCGTTCCCCTGAAAAATCATTAAAGTTAGAGATGAGGAACTCTCCTAGAGAGGGTAACTTATATGGACAGCTAGATTATAGTAATCCTAGTGGAGCTATTATAGATAGCACAACTTTTCCTAATCAAACTATTACCCAACCAAGTGGTACTATAAATCCGTTTAATCCATTTTGGGACACAAACACTTTAGATATTATAGAAGGTAGAGTTTGGATAAATTTTGGTGGACCAGATTCTAGAATAAATCAAATATCACTAGATCCAAATAATATAAATGGATGGCCACCTGGAGTACCGATATATGAAGTTGACGATGTATTAATTATAAAAGTTCAAGGTAATATTAGTATAGAAGAAATCATCAGGGCTAAAGTAACAGACACTAGTGGTAGATTGTTTGGTGGTTATGAAATAGAAATATTATCTTACTCTCCAACAATAGACGCTACTAATATGGCGTATGAGGTTGAGTTAGAACAACCAGCACCATTATTTGAATTTAAGTTTCCAAGATTTAGTTATAGATATAAATACGAAGATGGGGAGTATTCTGCTTTTGCGCCATTTTCTGAAATAGCTTTTTTACCTGAAAAATTTGAGTACTTACCTAAAAAAGGTTACAACTTGGGTATGACTAATAATCTAAGAAAATTAGTTATTAAAGATTTTGTAGATGATAAACTACTTCCAAAAGATGTTTTATCAATAGACATATTGTACAAAGAGTCTAATTCTCCAAATGTGTATTCTGTAAAAACTATTACTAAAAACGATTTTGAATGGCATGCTATTTCAGATGATTACCAAGGAGTTGATGTTAATGGATCATACGTGGGTACTAGAGGTTATTTAAAAATAACTTCAGAAATGATACACGCTACACTTCCTTCTAATCAAATGTTAAGACCTTGGGACAATGTGCCTAGAAAAGCTTTGTCTCAAGAAATAACAGGTAATAGATTAGTTTACGGTAATTATTTGCAAAACTATAATATGAGAGATGTAAATGATTCTAAAATAAATATCAACTTAGAACTATCATTTTTATCAAAACATGTTGGAAGAGAGAATGGTATTGGTTTTCATTACTCACCTGAAGAAAGAGATGAAAAAAATGCTTATAGATATGATCCGTCTAAATCTGTAAAAACATTAAGAACTTATCAACTAGGTGTTGTTTATAGAGATAAATATGGTAGAGAGACTCCAGTGTTTTCAAATAATGTTAAAAGAAATGCCGGTGATAGTAATACAGCCTCGTTATATTTAGAAAAAAGCTTTGCTGAAATGCAAACAAAATTAAGGGCGCAAATAAAACATGGCGCTCCTGAATGGGCTAAATCTTTTAAATTCTTTGTAAAAGAAACTTCAAACGAATATTATAACCTAGCGATGGATCGTTGGTATGATGCTGAAGATGATAATGTGTGGTTATCTTTTCCTTCGTCAGAAAGAAACAAAGTAGATATAGATACCTTTTTGATTTTCAAAAAAGAAAAAGACACTAATACGGCTATAAAAGAGCCTGGTAGATATAAGATATTAGCAATAGAAAACGAAGCCCCTTTATTTGTAAAAACTACAGAGCAAAGTTTTGGTAGATTATCAGATGGAGATATTTCTACTAACGGCACTGCGCCAAGCACGGTTTTTAGAACTAATACAGGTAGCAATTCCACTGGATTTCCAAGGCCTAATGCTAGTTTTATGTATGTAGCAGCTACTTCATTTGGTTTTGATGATGGAACTAACGCTTCTTCAGAAGGTATGGGATGGCATAGATCGTTGTTACAAGAGGGTAGAGGTAATTTGTACATGAGAATGAGAACACCTGGGCTTACTAGCGATTGGTATAAAATAACATCCATATCTTTAGAGCAAAATGTTGGTATTAATGGAGCTCCTATGTATAGAATAGATATTGATGCGGGTGTATTTGGCCAAGATATGTCTATAACATCATCTAGTTCAACTAATATTACAAACGCTACTATAGCAGCTGGTTTGTCTTTAGAAATAAAACAAAATATTACAGAAAATAAACCAGAATTTGAAGGTAGATTTTTTGTTAAAATTTACAAAGATCAATTAATAACAGAAAAATTAATAAGACCAACGTTAGATAGTATTGAATATTCCGTGAGAGACGCTAGAGAAATAGGTTATGTTTTTCCATCTCACTATTATCCAAACGATGTCATAAATGTTGCCGCGAATGAACACACTGTAAATACAGGGTCTTCTGGTGTTGATAATAATAATTCTAACTTTACACCTTGGCAAGGAAGTCTTGGTGATGCGTGGACATCTGCTGGTGGTGATTGGAGATCTGGCAATACACCTGGTGGACCTGGCCAAGAAACAAGCGCAAACTTTATACACCGACTTGATCAGCCTAGCTATTTAAATCCTGACGGGGCAACATTCTGGAACGCGAAAGGAAGCAGTTGGTTTATCGATAGATGTATTGGGTGGAGATATCAAGGTAGTCCTTTTTCTAACGGTAGCCCTAGAGTTCTTGCTAGCATGGGTAAAGGTATATGGAATAGTGGTCGTAATGTTCAATTATCTTTTACTAATATTGGAGATGATACAACGGGAAATTATACTTTATTTGATTGGGTTAGATACACACAAGAAGTTAATTTTATAACAGCACTTAAATCTCCAGGTACTTTATTTAGATTTAGAGAAGATCCAGATCAACATGTATATATAACTGAAACCATGTGGAGTATGTCTAATGGTATTGGTACTGGAAATGGTGTTATTGGTGAAACGTTATGGAATTGGGGTGTGCCTTTGTCAGTTCCAGTAAGCCCAGGGTATGATCAAGCTAGAAGTAAAAGACATAGATTCCAATTTCAGTGTGTTAGATTAGATGATCGTAGTTTAGGTATAGGTCAACCTGGTGGACCACATAATGCTAGATATTCACCTACTAACGATCCAGCTAATGATACTTATTTTGAAAATACAAATCAACCTGGCGTTCCGTTTGCTGCGCAAGGCACTTGTTCAGACGTTAGTTTTAATGGTAACGAACAAGCTTGTTTAGATGCTGGTGGCACTTGGACTTCTAGCGGTTTATCAAACCCAACAACAACAGCACCAGGTATAAGACATGATTTTGACGGTCCAGCTGGATATAAACCGATTAACACTAGTAATAACGTTTGGGAAACAGAACCTGGTAGAGTAACATTACAATTACTAGAACCTATAACACGTGGCGCTAGTTTAGAAAACGCTAGTACTAATCCAGCTATATGGGAAACAGAACCAAAAGAAGATGTTGGTATGGATATATACCATGAGGTAGGACAGGTATATCATGTTGAATTAAACGAAGAAACAAACGAACATTTCGCACCTATTGGATCTGTTGTTGAATGTTGGAGATCTGAAAGTTCTAATTACTTACCAAGTGGTAGTATTTTAATTGGAGGAGCACAAAACGCAAACCCCACGTGGGCAGCGCCTATTAGAGTAAAATCTTGGGATGATAATATTGTAACTTTAGAAGATGATAACGGTAACGAGTTTGTAAACAATTTACTTTTTACTAACGAACATATTGCACCAGGAGATCATTTATCATTTAAACGTTCTGATGGTAGTAGAACTAGTACTATAGTAGAAGCAATAAGCGGAGCACAATATTTATTACGTAGAGATATACATGATGGCGTTAAGGATTTACCTTGGTTTAACTGTTATTCGTTTGGTAATGGAGTAGAATCAGATAGAGTAAGAGATGATTATAATCAAGTAACAATAGATAATGGGCCGAAAGCATCAACAACGTTAGACGAACCTTATTTAGAAGAAAGAAGAGGTAGTGGTTTAATTTATTCTGGTATATATAATTCAATTAGTGGTATAAATAATTTGAATCAATTTATTCAAGCAGAAAAAATAACAAAAGATTTAAACCCAACTTATGGTAGTATACAAAAACTACATACTAGAGATACTGATTTAATTACGTTATGTGAGGATAAAGTTTTAAAAGTACAAGCTAATAAAGATGCTTTATTTAATGCAGATGGTAACTCTAACGTTACAGCTACTAGTAATGTTTTAGGTCAAACAATTCCTTTTGTTGGTGAGTTTGGTATATCTAAAAACCCAGAGTCATTTGTGTCAGAAAACTTTAGAGCTTACTTTACAGATAAACAAAGAGGTGTTGTTATTAGATTATCAAGAGATGGTATAACGCCTATATCTGAAGCTGGTATGAAAGATTGGTTTGCAGATAATCTACCTTCAGCTAGCAGTTTGGTTGGTAGTTATGATAAAAAGAAATCTACATATAATCTAACAATTAACTCAAACGATTCAAAGACTATTAGTTATAGTGAAAAATCAAAAGGATGGACTAGCTTTAAATCTTTTATTCAAGAAACTGGCGTTAGTTTAAATAATAAATATTATACTTTCAAAGATGGTAATATATGGAGGCATCATGCAGATGAAGTAGATAGAAACAATTTTTACGATACTCAACAAGATTCTTCTGTTACGGTTTTATTTAACGAACAACCTGAAACTGTTAAAGGGTTTTTAACATTAAACTATGAAGGGAGTCAAGCTAAAATAACTCAAGATTTAATTGATCCAGATTATTATAATAATATAGAAAAAGACGGTTGGTTTGTTAGTAGTATGATAACCAACTTACAAGAAACTGAAAACTTAGAGTTTAAAGGTAAAGAAGATAAATGGTTTAGCAATATAAAAGGTGTTGAAACAGAATTAGGTAATTTAGATACTAAAGAGTTTTCTGTACAAGGTATTGGAAATGTAACAAGTGTTACTACTGAAGTTCCAGTTATAACACCAACAAAAAAAGCCGCTGTTCAAGGGTGTACAGATTCAACGCAATTTAACTATAATCCATTAGCTACAATTGATGATGGAACATGTCAACCGTTTGTTTACGGTTGTACGGGTGGAACGACACAGTTTAACTATAATCCATTAGCAAATATAGATGATGGTTCATGTGTCCCAATTATATATGGTTGTACTGATCCTACTGCGACAAATTACTATGGTGGAGCAAATACTAACGATGGTTCATGTATTTATTGTATATCGGGCTGTATGGATCCACAAGCAACAAACTATAATCCATTAGCTGTTTGTGATTGTGATGGCAATACACCTATCGAAAATTACGGTTCTACTACTTGTTGTCAATATCCACGAGCATCATTTACACCAACAGTGACTACAACAACTAAAACAACAACTGAACCTTCTTCAACTACAACTACAAAAATATCAGAAACACCTACTAAACCAACAGAAACACCTACTCCAACAGAAACGCAACCAACGTGGATACAGCCTCCACAAAAAACCCCAGAGATTATAGACACAGAAAGTCCAGATGCTGCTATTGATTCTGATACAGAAGGTCAATTTACAGAAGGAACAGAAGGAACAGATTACTAACAAAAATAACTAACGATAATGATAGAACAATTTTACCCTTGGTATTGGATACACTACGATATGGCTGAAGGCGAAGGTGGCGACGGCAGTGATGGTGGAGGTGGTGACGATGGGGGTGGCGAAGGAGGAAGTGATTCTCCTAGCGCACCTGTTAGTGATATAGTTTATCAAACTGTAGTAAATAATAACGGAACAACCACAACAGCAACAACGCAAGAAGTAAATGCTGATGCCGGTATTTTTGGAATTGATCCTGCGTCTTCTCAAAAAGCACCTATAAAAATTAAGGTTATAGACCCTGCTGTTATAGGTGGTAATAAATTTGTTAAAAGTTTAATTATGCAATCAGCATACGGAACTCATCTTATTGGTGGTGACAAAGAAGGTAACATTTCCTCTGATGGTGTTACAGTTCCTTCTTATGTTATTGGTAGTCCTGGCGCGAAATTTTATTTAGAAATTAAAGATATAGATGATGATATAATTTTTAATCTTTCTAACGTTGAAATACCAGCTAATGGTCAGTATAGTTTTTCTGTTATTTTTCCAAAATCCTTAGCAACAAATAAATATAAGATAAATTTAAAAGCAGGGGATAAAACAAGGAAAAGCCTAAATCTTCCAACTACAGATCCAATGTTTATTATACACCAAAGAAAAAACCCAACAATAACATTTACTAAATCAGCTAATCCAACAAGTATTACAGCTAGTGGTAGTGATGTTACTTTTACTACTTCCGCTGATGCTCCACTTGGTGTTAGAACAAGCGCTTCACAAAGAACTAGACTTGTTAATAGTACTACTAGCACTGGTGCAAGCGCAGTGTCTTCTATAAAACCATTTGGGCATTTTGATTATACTATAACAGCAAACGCTGGTAGTAGCCTTATCTACGTAAAAAGTAATACGGTTAATCTTACAAACAGTACTATTATTGAAAAAAGATTATTAGAAAAAGTTACAAATAGTAATATTTTAAGAGTAGCAGATGTAATAGATTTAAAGATTGGTATGAAAGCTGATCTACCTTCATATACAAAAACAAAACTATATAGCAATGGTACATTGTTAAGAGTTTCTGATACTATAAACCTAAAAGCTGGTATGTCCTTATCTGGTAATGGCGTTGGCGGTGCGTTTATTGTCTCAGTTGATTCGATGAATTTACTAACTATTTCTGAAAGTATAAATACTTTTGATTCAGAACAAATAACTTTTAGTAGTGGTGGTAAAAATGTAATAATAAAATCTATAGATTCTAATTTAAAAAGAATAGAATTAACAGAACCTATAACTTTAGAACTATTTGAAAGTGGTTATACAACACTATCTTTTTATAACAATGAAATGATTTTTGAAAATAGAGTAACAAGTTCTGATAGTGGTGTTAATAGTAGTTCATCAACCACATCATCTACTTTAACAAACTCTATAGAAATGTCAAGGTTTGGTACAGAAGATGTTACTTTCACAGTACCGCTTAGTGATATATTTACATTAACACCTAATGCTTTTGACCAATACGTTACAGCTAGAAAAGATACTGCTATTGATATAAACGTTCTATTAGGAGATAACGATAGTAATGTTGGTAGCAAGACGCCAGCTTTTGTAACTCAACCTACGAAAGGTATTATGTCTGGTGCTTTTGGTTCTGGTGATGGGACAGTAACTTATACACCTAACACTGGTATAGTTGGTCAAGACTTTTTCAAGTTTAAAGTAAGCGATGGAACTACAGATAGTGATACAAAAACGGTTTTTATAACAATAACTAAATAACAATGGCAAACGTAATATTAAATTTTTCTTTCTCTATAAATGTCTCTGTTCAAATTGGAGACACTGCTTATTACACACCTAGCACTACATCTAGTTCTCTAGGTACTCATATACATTCTAACCAAGATGATGTAATTCAAATAGGTGAGGTAACCTCTATAGATAGAGATAATAATATTATAACATGTTTTTGGGATCCAGATCCTGCAAACGCAAACCCACCTAGTGGAGATGATTTTATCATGTTCAGTAAAGATAATAAGGTAAACTTAAGTAGTTTAACTGGTTACTACGCTAAAGCAAAGTTTGTAAATAATTCTAAAGAAAAATCTGAATTATTTAGTGTTGGCACTGAAATATATGCGAGTAGTAAATAATCATTAAAAAATGTGATTATAATAGAAGAAAATAAATAAATAAAAATAAATAAATTATGGTATTTCCAATAGCAGGTATAGTAGCAGGTGGTATTCAAGCTGCCACAGGTGTAGCAAAACTAATTGGCGGTAAGAAAGCTCAAAAAAAAGCTGAGGAAAAAGCTGAAGAAGCTAGAAGAGAAATGAGAGCACGTGAAAGAGAGTATGAGCAATTAGATATGAGTAATCCATACGCTGATTATCAAAACCAAATGGCTGAAAACGTGTATGAAGATTTAACCGTTAACCAACAGCAAGCAAATTTTGAGGCTCAACAAGGTATGCAACAACGAGCTAACATAATGCAAAACATGCAAGGTGCAGCTGGTGGTAGTGGTATAGCTGCTTTAGCACAAGCTATGGCTAATCAAGGTCAACTACAAGCTCAAAGAGCTTCCGCATCTATTGGTCAACAAGAAGCGGCTAATCAAAAATTAAAAGCACAAGGTGAGTTAATAGTACAACAAGGTGAACAAGCTGCTATGGGTAAACGTGTACAAGGTGAGATTATGTCTCGTGAAGCTCAAAAAGAAAGGATACAAACTTTAATGGGTATGAGGCAATCAGAATCAGCAGCATTTTCTCAACAAGCTCAAATAGCACAAGGTCAAGCTATGGAAGGTATTGGTAATATTGCTGGTGGTATTGGCGCTATAGGGACAAGCTTTATGAATATGCCAAATTCTGGTGGTTCTCAAATGAGGAAGAATCGTGATTATGATCCTAATTTTGATACTTCTGGTACAGGTACATTGGCAGACGGTACACAATATACAGTTTCTTAAATAAATAAAAATATGAGTTTAGAACAACAATTAATAAGAGGTGCTTACAAAGCAACAGGTGCTGATACACAAGGCATAGTAGCTAGAGCTCAAAACAAAATGCTTGATGATATATCAAAAGCAGCTGTTAGTGTAGCTGAAGAAAAAGAAAAGTTAGAAAAAGATAAACAAACTTTAGTTCAAAGCTATGAAAAAGATTTTGAGCGTATTGAAAAAAAGTATATTAACGATGCTGGTTTACCTATAGAAGCTTGGGAGAAAGCAACTGAAACAGCAGAGGAAATTAAAAGAAGATATAATTCTTACCCTATAGGTAAAGAGGGTGATATGCAAAGAAGAAAAGAAATTGCAAAGATAAAAGATTTAGCAAACCAATGGGAAAGTCTTGATGATGCAGTAGACACTCAAGTTAGGATAAGTGGAAAAATAAAAAGTGGAGATCATCCTGAACATTCAAACTACCATAAAAAAAGTATGGCTGGTATAGATGCTATGTCTATTAGAGCCGGTATGCAACCTCAAAATTATAGCTACACATCAGAGCCAGGTTTTGAAATACCTGGTCAAGGTTTTGTTAGTGCAGGTAAAATAAATGATTTAATGGTTTACAAAGCAGATGATGTTGGTCTTCACATGCTTAATCGAACTCAAGCTAATAAAAAAAGCGAATACAAAGATTGGAACAAGGAGAATAGTATTAAAGCTAATAAGAACGCTATAAATCCTAAAAATATAACATCAATATATTATGATGATATAATAGGTAATGAATCATTAATGGATGAGCTTAAAACTCATTCAATATTTAAAGGTAAAGATGGTAAAGGTGCTAAGTACAGTGATTTAGGTATAGAACTACCTAAAGATAAAAATGGTAAAGCTATAGGTAATCAAGATGATATAATAGATGAAAATGAAATAGAAGCTGTTATCGATGCTTTAGCTGATCCAGCTAATCCTTACTATGACTTTGATACAAGTCGTAATATAGCTGTTCTTAGAATGACAGATATGGAGTCTAAAATGATGGATACATATAATAGTTCTATAGAAACTGATACGCCTACTGAAACAGATGAAACTGAAACAGGTGAAACTAAAATACCTAATGAATCTAAAAAACATTTTGATAAAATATAAGTATGCAAACAGAAGAATTATATAAAATTTTATATTCTAAATACGCTTCAGATTTAAGTCAAGAAGAGCTAGACGAAAAGCTAGAATACGCTTCTGCTTTAGAACCAAGTGAGTTTGTAAATAGTTTTTATTTAAAATACACTGGTCAGTATCCAGATCAAGGTAAAATTGATTATATGAATGGTTTGCTTACGCAACCTGAGCAAGTTGAAAAAACTAAAGAAGTAGAAATACCTGAAGATAAAAGTTTTTTAGAAGATATATATACTGCTTATAAGCAAGGTAAAGGTGCTGGTGCTAGTGTTGATGAAGCTTTTGATGTTTATAAGTTAGGTGCTAATATATCCGATGAAAAACTACAAGCTTACGTAGATGCAGCTAAAGCTATGGATGATATTGGCCCAACTAATGAACAGGTAAAGTTTCAACAAACTTCAGAAAAAGCTGGTGGTGGTATTTTTGGAACACTAAAAGGTTTGTATGAAAACCCTGGTTACTTTCCTCAAATGATAGTTACTTCTATTTCTACAATGGGTTCTTCTATTGTAGATTCAGACGAAGTTAAAGCCGCTACAGCTGCTGGTGCTAGTGGAGGCGCTGTTTTAGGTACGGTTGTTGGTCCTGTAGGTACTGCAACTGGTGCTACTAGTGGCGCGTTTACCGGTTTAATTGGGGCTATGGAAACTGGATTAACTTTAACTGATTTACTAAAAGATGAATTAGGTGATAAAGATTTTAACAAAGAAAATATAAGGGCTATATTAGAAGATAAAGATGCTATTGAAAGAATAACAGCAGGCTCTTTAAAAAGAGGTTTAACCGTAGGTATGATTGAAGGTTTGACTTTAGGTTTATCAAGAGGTGTTGGTGGTAAACTATACAAAGCAGCTAGAAAAACAGGCACAACAGGGTTAAGAACTGGAGCTAAAATATCTGCAGCAACAACTGGTATAGAGATGACCGGTGGTTTTGTAGGTGAAGTTGCTGGTCAAGCAGCGGCGGGGCAAGAAATTGATTTAGGTCAAGCAACTTTAGAAGGTATTGGTGAAGCTAAAGGTATTATTAATACTTCAGATATAATCACTAGAGCTATTAATAAAAGTGAGTATAATATTAATGGTGAAAAAAGAACAAAGTCTGAAATAAGAAATATAATTAATAGTTCTAATACTAAAACTGAAGATTTAGCAAAAATAAACTTTGAAGTAAAAGGTGATAAAGAGTTTAACAACTTTGTAAAAGAAAAACAACGTGATGCTAATTTAGAAACGCAAATAGATGCTAAAGTTGACGACGTTAATGATCGTAAAAAACTAGTTGATCTTGAAAAACAAAGATTAGAAGCCGAGGGTGATACCAAAAAGAAAGGTGTATTTGCAGTTCCAGACGCTGAAAGTAATTTAAAAAATATTGAAACTCAAATCAACAGTATAATTGATAAGTATAAAACTATTGACGGTAGAACAAAAGACGTTAGGGCTAGAAAAAAAGTAGCTGAAGAAGTTAGAACTGCACGTAAAAAAATCCTTATGGATAAGATAACTAAAGGTGTTAAGGAGTCTAAAGCTTTTAAAGACATGGACATTGACATTACTGAAGTTGATAATAAAGGTGCAAGGGAGTTGTTTGAAAGAAGTACCAATATAGATATAAACTTATTACAAGAAGAGTTAAATGAGTATAACGTAAACTCTGATGAATATAAAGGTATACAAAGATTAATTAACGCTAAAACAAACGATTTAAAAAACATAGATAAATCTATAGGTGAGGTTGGTAGATCTCACGGGTTTTTATTAGAAGATGCTTTTACAGGTAAGTTAAATATAGTTATTAATAAAGATGCTGCCTTAGCTGATGGTGGTGGTAATATAAATGTTGCAGCACATGAGTTTTTACACGCTGTGTTAAAACGAACTTTTGGTGTAAAAGGTAAAGCTTTAGATTCAGGTAAATCGTTATTTGAATTTTTACAACAAAAAGATAATAAAGAACTTTATAATAGTAAGTTTATACAAAGGTTAAAAGCTTATGAAGATCAAGGCCCTGAAGTACAAGCTGAAGAAGTTCTAACACTTTTATCTGATGCTTTAGTTCAAGGTGAGTTAAATTTTAATGAAAATATTTTTACAAAAGCTGGTGACTTTATTCAAACGGCAATACAAGCTTATATGCCTGGTAAGTATGGTAAAATAAAATTCAAAGATGGTAGAGATGTTTATAGGTTTATTAAAAACTATAACAAGAGTATAGAAAAAGAAGGTAAAGGCATGGAGTCTCGTGTTGTAGAAAGAGCAGCTAGAGAAGGAGTTGATATAAGTAAAGATGTAAAAGAAACAACTAGACCTAAAGCAACACCTATGTCTAAAGAAGCTTCTGACAATGTTCAACGTATATACGAAGATCAAGGTGTTGGTGGAGCTTTAGATATTATAGAGCAGTTTAAACCTATAACAAATAAAATAGTTGAAAGACGTAGACAAGCCCCTGGGTTTGACAAACAGTTACTAACAGATGAAATAGAAACTGGTAAGCGTGGTATATTAGATTTAATACAAGAGTATGATTCAGAGTCTGGTGTTCCGTTAGCAGCTTATATAAATAAGTTTTTACCAGCAAGAGCTATTGAAGCTTCTAAAAGAGTGTTAGGTGAAGAGTTTACAGAAGACGTAACAGAAAAAGTAGATGTTGCAACTGAAGAAGTTGTTACAGAAACTAAAGCAAAACCTAAGCCAAGAAAAATTATTTTATCTGATAGGTTAGGTGTTAAAGGTAAAGTTGATAAAGCTATAAAGAAAAAGCTACCTAAATTAGATATTGAAAATTTAAACTTTAAAACATTAAAAGATCAAGCACCAGAGGTTACAGGTGAAATGTTTGGTATATCTCCTAAAAAATTAGTTAGTCTAGCTAATATAACTAAAAAAGAATTACAGTCTGCACAAATGTTTATTAATAAAAACGCAGATGTATTAATATCAATGTTACCAGAAGGTGCTACTGCTAGTGGAACAGCTACAGGTGTACCTAAAACTTTATTAAAAGATTTTTATACAAAAGGTGATAGGGCTAAAATGGCTAAGACTGGAACAAAAGCTGGTTTAGCAGTACAAGTTAAAAATCCTAATATAACTAAAAAACAATTTTTAGAAGTATTTGGTATTATAGATGGTAAGCCAGATCGTACAGATAGAAACACATCGGCTAGAGTATTAGCACTAGCTAATTTAACTGGTAAGATGATGACTAACCAAGCTGTTAGAAGCGAAGTAGAAAAACAAGGCAACGTTAGTCAAAGTGTTGTTTTAAAATTACAAGATGGTAAATCGTCTGTTATGTTTAGTAAATCTTTACCAGAAACAAAACATGATATTTATTACGCTAAGTATGGTGATTTAGTAACAGAAATCTCAAACTCTAACAACAAAGATATAGAATCTATAAAAAATAGAGTAACAAATATTTTTAAAGATGATCTTACTAAAAGCGAAATATCAAAAATATCTAAAGAAATATTTAAGAATGTTGAGCAGTACGGTGTTTTAGAGAAAAAACACGTTATGCCTTCTGGTAGAAAGATAGATATGCCACAAACTCTTCAAGAGTTTTTAATTGACAAAGCTATTGGAGACAACCTAGATTACGGTGTAAAGGAAATGTTAAAAAAATATTTACCAAAAGATAAAAACGGTAAAACAATAAACATAGGTACTCACTATTTAAATAAAAATAGAATTTTAAAACATAGAGCTTTACCTGTTGATTTGGGTAAACAGATAGTTGAAGAGATGGGTCTGGAAAAAGGCGTTGAATTTATATTAAAGTATTACCAAGGAATGTTCTCTGGTCTCTCTAGAATTGCTGATGGAAGATATATATTCAAAAATGGAGCTCTTATAGACAACCCTAATTACAAACCTTTAGTACCAAAGAAAGGTAAAGATGGCGTAGTAAAAATGGTTCCATCTAAAAACAGAAAGCAAGTCTTTCAATCTGTACCTGATTTTGTTGAAAACGTTATAGGTAAACTAGGTATTAATGTTTATAACGAAAATGGCAGTATAAAAACCGTTAATCAAATCCAAAAAGATTTAGGTATAAACACGACATTGTTAGCTGAAAAAAGTGGATCTGCTTTAAAAGATATGGATTTTGATGGTAGGCAAGCTCAAGCTAATGAAGCTAAAAAAGCTGTAATAAAAATGATGGACTTTGTTACTAAAGCAAAGGGTTATGATTCTGCTGATGTAGGTATGCTAGTTACTAGTATGGGCTCTGGCATGACATCTGTAATGAGAAGAGCGGCTAACTTTAAATACATGGGTATTGGTGTTGAAAACTCAAAGAATCCAGGTAAAGAATTAGAATATGAACACATGATACCGCAAGTAGAAATGTCCTTAAAAGTATTAAAAGGTTATTTAGAAAATGGTAGTGTTGATAATAATGTTTGGGAAGGTTATCACGTTGCTATTATACCTAAAACAATGGATGATGTTCTTGTAGAAAATGGACTTAGAAGTAAAAGCCCAGTTTCTGGAAACAGATACTACAACATGCTTAATTTTGGTGACAAAAGATTAGTTGCAATAAAAAGTATAGACCCAAAAGACAAAGGCCTTATTATAGGTGAAGATTTTGTTAAGGCTAGTAACATGATGAATAAAACCGCTAAAGAAGTTCAAGATATAGGTATTGTTGACAGGGCGTACAAAAAGGTTATGTTTTCTAAATCAGCTAACAATCCAGTAAAAGGTATTACTGTTTTAGATTTTGATGATACATTAGCTACAACAGAATCACTAGTTAAGTATACTACACCAGAAGGTGAAACTGGTAGTTTAAATGCTGAGCAATACGCTAGTACATACGAAGATTTATTAGACAAAGGATATACATTTGATTTTTCAGAATTTAATAAAGTTGTTAAAGGTAAGTTAGCACCATTGTTTAAAAAGGCAATGAAGCTGCAAAAGAAGTTTGGACCTAAAGATATGTTTGTTTTAACAGCCAGACCACCAGCTGCTCAAAAAGCTATATTTGATTTCTTAAAAGCTAATGGTTTAAATATACCTCTTAATAATATTACTGGCTTAGGTAACTCTACATCGGAAGCTAAAGCGCTATGGATATCTGGTAAAGTAGCTGATGGCTATAATGATTTTTACTTTGCTGATGATGCTTTGCAAAATGTACAAGCTGTTAAAAACATGTTAGACCAGTTCGATGTTAAGTCTAAGGTTCAGCAGGCTAAAGTTAAGTTTAGTAAAAGCGCTGGTAAGGAGTTTAACGATATACTAGAGCAAACAAAAGGTTTGTCATCTGACTATATAATATCACAAGCTAAAGCTAGACAACGTGGTAAAAAGAAAGGTTTGTTTCAATTTTTTGTACCACCATCTGCTGATGATTTTGCTGGCTTACTACAGATGTTCCAAGGTAAAGGTAAACAAGGTATGGAGCACGCGGCTTGGTTTAAGAAAAATTTATTAGATCCATTTGCTAGAGGCGATAGAAGTTTAAATGGCGCTAGACAAAGAACAGCTGAAGAATTTAAAGCTCTAAGAAAAAAGTTTCCTAAAGTATCTAAAAATTTAAGAAAAGTAATACCAACAGGTGACTATACTTATGGTGATGCTGTTAGAGTTTATCTTTGGGATAAAAATGGTATTGAAGTTCCTGGTCTTACTAAGACAGATCAAAATAATATGTTGAAGTTAGTTAAGGCTGACCCTGAGTTACAATCTTTTGCAGATGTGCTAGGTATTATATCTAGAAAAGAAGATGGTTATATAGCTCCTGATGAGTATTGGATGACTAAAGATATTGTAGCAGATATAACTGAAGACGGAGTTTTAGGTGATGGTAGAAAAGATCATCTTACTGAATGGATAGAAAATAAAGATCTTGTATTTACTCCAGAAAACTTAAATAAAATAGAGTTTTTATATGGTAGTAATTTCAGAGAAGCTTTAGAAGATATATTATACCGTATGGAAAACGGTACTAGTAGACCAGCTGGTTCTAATAGAATAGTAAATAATTTCCTTAACTGGATGAACGGTGGTATTAGTGTTGTTATGAACTGGAATACTAGATCTGCTGTTTTACAAACTTTATCAACAGTTAACTTTATAAACTGGGGTGATAATAATATACTAGCTGCTGCTAAAACATTTGCTAATCAAAAACAATATTGGAAAGATTTTGCTTTCTTATTTAATTCAGACATGTTAAAGCAAAGACGAGCTGGTTTAAAAACTTCTATTGAGTCACGCGAGTTAATGTCAGAAGTTGAAGGAGCAGTTAATCCTGTAAGAGCAGCTATAAGATATTTATTAAGAATAGGTTTTACACCTACAAAGTTTGCTGATAGTTTTGCTATTTCTTCTGGTGGTGCTTCTTTTTATAGAAACAGAATAAATACATATAAAAAACAAGGTTATAGTCAAGCAGAAGCTGAGGCTAAAGCATTTTTAGATTTTCAAGAAACAGCAGAAGAAGCACAACAGTCTTCTAGACCAGACAGATTATCACAACAACAAACGTCAGTGCTAGGTAGATTAATATTAGCTTTTCAAAATACACCTATGCAGTATGTGCGTATAAGTAAAAAAGAAATATTAGATTTAGTTAATGGTAGATTCACTGGTTTTACAGGGCCAAATTCATTTGCTTCTAAAACTGGTAAAATATTATACTATACAGCTGTACAAAACTTAATATTCTATAGTATGCAAACAGCTTTATTCGCGGCTATGTTTAATGACGAAGAAGATGATGAAGAGTTTTTTGATAAGAAAAGAGAAAGAATTTTTGACAACATGGCTGATGGTGTTTTAAGAGGTATGGGTGTAGGTGGAGCTGTTGTGTCAACTATTAAAAACATAATATTAAAATACATAGCTAATAAAGACAGTAAAATGTATGATGAAAGCGCTTTGCTAATGGAAGGTTTAAAATTATCTCCACCACTTAGTATTAAAGCTAGACAGTTGCTTAGCTTTGATAAAACAATGAGGTACAACAAAGATGTTATAAAGCAAATGGAAACATTTGATATTGATAATCCTATGTGGAACGCGGCGTTTAACGTTGTTGAAATGACAACTAACGCTCCACTGTCTAGAATGGAAAGTAAATATAAAAATGTTAGAAATGCTTTAGATAATCAATATGAAACTTGGCAGAGAGTAGCTTTTATGTTAGGTTACAGTAATTGGAGTCTTGGTCTTAAGAACGAAGAGATAGAAGAGATTAAAAAAGAAATACGAGCACAAAAAACTTATGATCGTAAGAAAAAAGCTCAAGAGAAAAAACAAAAAGAACAAGCTGAAAA
>Ga0099847_1000168_pt1 | contig 21279 bp, 19 predicted proteins | sample CB_VirMetaG_2_FD_78178 | JGI IMG/M metagenome (GOLD analysis project Ga0099847, IMG submission 78178) | Freshwater to marine saline gradient viral communities from Chesapeake Bay - CB_1504_2 Viral MetaG | ecosystem: Environmental > Aquatic > Marine > Coastal | place: USA: Chesapeake Bay...
ATAGTTCGGGTGTTTGCTGTTGTAATTGAGCCAGCGTCTAGTGCTATCTGTCTAGTTGTGTCGGCTTCGTCTTGTACCCTAAATGTATTATCTGGGAATACTACTGTACCGCTACCGCCACCGCCACCACCTGCCCCTGTGGTTGGGAATAGCCCTCTGAGGTCTTTGTTCTCTATTACTGACCATGTACCGCTACTGACTGTCTGATATCGCAAAGTTAATCGAGCAATTAAGAAGCCGACGCCTGTAAAGTCTGCTGGTATCGTGTAGTTTGAATAGCCCTCAACGTCTGCTGTCGCCGCATTATCGCTGGAATGAAATGCGCTCGGCAGGTTTACGAATAGTTTACAATCGCCTGTCGCTTCGTTTACTGCACCCCATATCACAAGGTTGGTTCGTGAGTTGTTTGTTACTGCGTTACCTGCGTCATCTTGGTTGGCTTGGATTAAGTCTTGGATTTTGTTATAGGCTGTTCCGTTGTAGTTCGGCACATAAACATCTGAGCTAACTGCTGTGTCAAACGCTGGCATAGCATGGTCATGTAGCTGTAGGACTACGCCCGAAGTAGTCGCTATGTCTACGTTATCCTCCGCACCGCCATTGGTTGTAATAGTTGGAGTTAGCGCAACGCCTGATTCCCAAGTTGCTGGCTGTAGCCTTATCCATCTATTTAGGTGGACTAAGTGACCATCATTATTGTCAGTTCCCTTAACGTGGTCTGTCCAAACGTGTGTTTTGTAAGCACCATCGGTTTGCAAGCTTGCGGCTGATTGACATAATGCTGTTCCGATTCTAGCGTGTTCTGCCGCTGGCCAGCCCGATGTCGATACGGTGACTGTTTTGTTTGATTGTAATAGATATACATAATTTATGGTCGGTGATACGTCTGAGCCTGCCGTTAGTGTTGCTGTGGCTGCTGGTGTGGTGTCTAGCGTGTAAACTCCGTCTGAGAATAAGTAACGCATATCACCACCGCCACTTTTTTCAATTGATAAAGTAACGACAGTTCCGTTTGAAGCTACCGTTACCGATGGACTGTCTAATGCTGAGCCAATAAGTAAACCAAATGCGTCACCTGTGTCTGTGTCGAACTCTGCAAGGCCGATATTTGTAACTGTGTTGTTGTCTGCGTCTATGCTCTTATTGGTGAGTGTCTGAGTCGCTGTGAGTCCTACTAGTTGCTCTGATACTGTTGCAGGGTCGTAGGTTGCTGCTGCCATATCTCCACCTGCACTAGCAAAGTCTGAGATTAGCGAACTTTTTAATGCACCGTCTGTATCATCTAGTATAAGTACTTTGTCAGCTCCGACTGCTGTTACTAGTGTCTGTCCACTTACTAAATCTGCTGCAACATCACCTGAATCTACTGTTCCAAATGCTGATGTGCCTGTTCCTGTGCCTTTTAATACTGTTCCGTCTGTAGGCGTTGAAGCGCCTGTACCTATTTTAGTTTCTACTGCAATTATAGCTTCGGAGCGGTTAGCGTCTGCTAAGGCAGGTATAGTAGCCCCTGTAGTTGGGCTTGGTAGCTCTGTTGCTGTGTCAAGACTGGTTGGATAATTCGATGACATTTTATATTCCTTCTTTTATTATTTTATCATGATTAACTATAAGTTGCTGTTCCGTATACACCTGTTCCGTACACGCTTGATGGGGTTGATGCGCCATTTGTTTGTAGTGTGCCGTTCTCATCTACTGAAATTCTGCGCCATACGTTGTTAGTGTAGTCCCAGCCGTACATCGCCATTCTAAGGGCTTCTATATTGTCACCTGATTTCTCAGGGCTTAGGTAGACTCCCTGTATGATTGACTCTTGTCCTTGCTGATAATTCTTAGGCATAGCGTATCATCTCCTGTTGGGCTCTAAATGCTTCTGTTTGTTTCTCTAGTTCTATCCATCTAGCTAGTTTTTGCAGTCTATTGGGCTTATAGATAATTCCTAGCTCTGTCTCTAACAATCTCAATTGATTAAACACGTCTGGTAGTTCGTTAGATTGAGCTTTTTGGGCGGCCCACCTATATACTTCCCGCACTTGGCGTTGGCTCTCGTCGCTCCATCTATCTATCCTGCTAACTGCAAAGTAATCAAAAAACTCCATGCCCTGATTGGGTATGTTTAGTTCTACGTTAGAATCAAACGCGCTGTCTTTGGGCGTTTCATCTGCTGGTGGAGCTACTGTTGGCTCATCTACTGGTATATTTTTGGCTACTTGTGCCTGTATTTGCTGTTCGTCCATAACTGTTATAATAGTATCATAAATAATTTAGTTTTAGAGGCTTCTTGCCTATACTTATCTCTCTCATTGTCATTTCGTGTTTTAAGTAGTTAAGTTCTAGTGTTGGGTCGGCGTCTGGTTCTTTAATGTGGAACTCTAACCTAGGATTCACTGATTCATCTATTAGAAACTTACAACCCAACAATTCAGCTCTACAAGCCACGTTAACGTTATCCCATGACCAACCATCATCATATTCTTCATCAAAACCACCAAGGTCTCTCATTATCTTCATTGGCGCCATACCTACGTTAGTCTCCCATTCTTCTGGGTTTATCTCTCGAACATTGTCCACACCAGTATATCTTTGGTCTTTGTTGCCGTCGGGGTTAATTGTGGCGGTAGTAATCAGCGTGTTATCGTCCATATTGGCTAGTAGTTTCTCTAGTGTGTCTGGTTCTAATTCTATGAAGTCTTGATAGAACAGCACATATTCACCCTTAGCTTCTCTAAGCCCTACATTATTAGAGGCGTTTAGGTTAGAGTGTCTGGTTTTTGGTGGAGCTTTTACCCATTTAAAGTTAGGTAAGTTTGGGAAGTCAACTACTTGTACGTTTGGTTCGTACACTACGATATACTCAAAATCCTTGTATGTTTGTGCTGATAGGCTCTTTTCTGCTAACTCCTGCCAGCCATCTCTTTTTGTGACAGTTATCACACTTATCATAATTTTACCGCCCTACATTCGATGGAGCTATGAGGTTGTAGTGACTCAATCTCAAATCCCGCCTCTCTCAAGTCTTCTGCTAATATCTCAGGAGTAAACCCGTTATAGTGAAAGTCCCATTTATCTAATTGACCACCAAAGGCGTACTCAACTATCTGTCTATTGTAGGGGTCTGTTATTATTTGCTCCGCATGCCAGTAAAAGTTAGGAACCTCTATGTACAGTTTTCCACCTTTTTTCATTAGGCTGTGGATAAGTTTCAACACTTCAACTGTCTCAGCCATTGGAAAGTGTTCCAGGGCGTGGGTGAACTCAGCTTCTTCTACCGACTCTTTTTCTACGTGCTCTGGCAACTCCCATAGCTCACATTTTATGTCTACCTCACCTTGAACATCGTGACTTGTCCAGCCTTCTTTAAGCCTTGTCCCTGCACAAACTATCAGCTTCATAGTATGCTCCTCAAGCCTTCCTCTAAGGAGTCTGCATAGGTATACTCACTCCAGTTCTCTACTATGTACTCCCTGGTGCTAACTTCTGAGTCTAATGCCATTCTTATCATTTGGTTTAATTCTTTAGAATTTGGCTCGGCTTTAAACACCTTGCCTTCTGCAAAATCAAACTTGTCGCTGTCGGTAACTACTATAGGTATATTCATAGCCATCGCTTCTAACACAGTCCTCTGGGAGCCACCGTCTGATTGTGAGGGCACTACTACTACCTTAGAGGCTGCGTAAAGCCTTGGTAACACATGGTGAGGTACATGAGGTAACACCATCACGCCTCTGTCTAGGCACTCCTGCCAACACTCTGTTTCGTGCTCGTTATACATATACCCTACAGCTAACGATCTTAGACCTTTGGTTGCCTGCGAATACAGGCTGTGTCTCTTCCATTTAGCAAATGTTGCTGGAAAGATAGTATCAAACATCTTCACCTGTTGCTGTGGTTTGAATAGCTCTGTATTAGTACCAAAGGCTCTCGACACCCTATAGCCATTGCGAGAAAAGATAGCTTCATACACTAGGCTCTCTACAAATATGTGGTCAAATACGTCAGTGTTGTAGCTCAGTGGTTCTCCTCCAGCAAAACAGATAGCCATTGGTTTTTGGAGGGCTTTCATTGGCACAGCATGAGGTCTAGTCATGTCTGCCCAGTGCAATATCACATCTGGGTTAAACGCCCCTATATCTTTGACTACTTCGTCTGTTACCTGTATGTCAAAGTATGGGTGCTTTATTGTTGTTGGCTCGCCAGTAGTAAACACTCCTACTTCATGCCCCCTTTTAATAAGTTCTTTAAGGGCTCCTGCTAGCCCGTCTTCCCATACTGTTGCTTGTGAGTAATCTGGGTTCCAGTCCCACAAGAACGCTATGCGCATTGGTTTAGTCTTTGAAGATTTCATCCCATTGTTTAGCCGTATTAGTCCAGGACATGTTGTCTTTAGCCCAATCCGACATTTCCTTTCGTTGTTCGTTGGTTGGTGGATTTTTGAGTCGTTCGACTAGCATATCTTTGTATTCTTTAAGTTGCTCTTCTGTCCATTTACCAGTATGTGAATCAGAGTCTAGCTCTTCTATGTGTAGTTTGTCGCCGTAAGGCACCGTTTCTGGCAGTACTGCAAAGTCACTTATTACTGGCCATGCACCCCCTAGCTGTGCTTTAACCCCTGTAATACAGTAAACTTCTGGGAACGCTGTAGGGTATGCCCAGATACTAGCTGACTTAATCGTGTTAGCTATGTCTTGGTGTCCAATCCTACCGTGGTCTGTAAAGTTTGGCAGGTCTTTCATACTGTTAATTAGCTTCTCTTTCCAAAGCATACGTTCTGGGTTGTCCTTGTTCACGAAGTCATAGCCAGTCCAACCGTAATAGCAGTGTAAGTGAGCTTGTGGCACTTCCTTGACCACATCGGGCCATATCTTTTGCAGTAGTTCTTGCCCTCTTTCGTGGGCACTCATGTACACGACCTTATATTGGTCTCTCTCTACTTCTTCTGTGAATTGAGATGGGTCTACACCATTACCAGAGGCAAAGGCTTTGTTGTCGGGGACCATAGGGAATAACTCTCTGTGATACTGTGATACGAATATAACGCCCTCTAGGTTGTCTAACCTCTTTTGTATAAGCTCTTCTTTGTCTATCACATCGTGTAGCCATAAGTACCTTTTACGTGCTTTGTAGGCTTTGTCGAAGAATGATGGGTCTCTCCAACCTATCAGTACATCAAATGTGTCTCTGCCGTTAAACTCCCAATATTGCTTCCATTCAACACCATCTATATTGCCAGCTTTTTCTCCTGGTACACCATACACCGTAACTCCCCACCCTAGAGTTGAAAGCTCTTTAGATAGTTGTATCACTGCTTCTTCTGAACCACCTATGCCTGTTTCTAGGCTCCAAGGGCCCCAAGTACCAACTGCGCTACTACCACATACTATGGCTATGCTTTTCTTTGGCCACACTACTGGTTTGGTGTAGTAGTTTCTTATGCTGTGTATTAGGGGGCTATCTTGTAAGAACTCTGGTAAGTTGCTGACCAACGGTACTATCTTTTCATACTCTTTGTTCTTTTTAAGCTCCATCACTAGTTTAAGCGCATGTTCACTAGTGTCTCTTATGTGTGTTAGTTCATCAAGCTGATCTCTAGCTCCGTGTAGTTCTGGGTCATAAGGTCGTAACTCTAATGCCTTTTTAAGCCATTTCTGGGCCTCTGGATAGGTTTTAGGCCCTAAGTTGGTATAAGCTTCGGCTAGCAGTTTATAAGCCCTATACGTAGCTTCCATAGGCTTTATGACGGTTACGGTTTCGTCTTGTTTCTTTTCTACTGCCATTTCTAGCCACTCTATAGCCTTCTCCCACAGTTGATCGCCTATCTCTAACTCGCCTAGTTCTACGTAAGGAGATGGGTCGCTTGGGTTCTCTGCCAAAGCCCTCATGTAACAGCCTCTTGCCTTGTCCCTCTCTTGCATCACCTGGTAGATGTCTCCTAGGTGTGCCCAGGCTTGAGCCCGTTCTTCTGCCCAGCCTGACATGGTGAGGTACTGCTCGAACAGAGATTTGGCTCGGCTGTGGAGCCTTGCGTCTACATAGTGAGTAGCTAAGTAGTAGAGTATTCTTGGATCTGGGTTGTCTATGGATCGCTCTAACATACCTTCTAATAGCTTAATGTTGCGTGCTAATGAGGCGTCTCTGCGGTCTTCTGTGGAATGGTGGATGACTTTAACCTCATTGTTCATAACCTTGCCTACAGCACGTATCTCGTTAAGGGTCTCATGTACTGTTACGTCAGAGTCCTTAAAGCTGGACTTCCAGGTGAATGTCCCATTGTTTCTTATAAGGCGAGCATTGTAGTGAGACACTATCACATTCCCATACTCGTCATGAGCGTAGTCATACTTCAGGTAGATGCCGTCAACTTTAGGGCTAGCAACTGCTGCAACTTCCTTTAGCTTCTCTGGATAATCCACTGTGTCATCTGAGTCTAACCAAAGTATCCAGTTGTAGCTTTTGCCCACTCTTGCAAAGTTATCGTTCCGAGCTTTGACAAAGTTACCTTCCCACACCGTCTCCTGAACGTCTGCTTTGTACTTCTTAGCAACGGCTAGTACTTTAGAAGATACTTTCTCTCCTTTGGGTGCGTTTATATCTAGGTATATTTTGTCCACACTACCTGCTACAGAAGCTAAACAGTTGTCTAGTAGCGGAGCTTCGTCATCTGTCCCTTTTACTATCATCGCTAATGCTACTTGGTACATGTATTCTCCTTAGAATTTATTTGGCACTTGGAACATCTTAAAGTTCTTGACGAACCAAGTTAGATGCTTACGATCCTTGAATAATGTTGGATAGGCTTCAGAGATTCTAGCCCATAATACGTTTGGCATGGCTGTAGCAACGCGCATATCAGAGTCTTTACTCTTCAAGCCATGCTCATTTATAGGGTCTAACCCTTGCCTGTGTGATTCTTTGGCGTCCTCTACTTCTGAAACTATCCATGCCTCACCAGTCATTGTTGTGACTGAGCCATCTTCTTCTGTGAAACTAAATTTCTCTTCTGAGAAGTTTTTTATAATTCGCCTAATATTCTCTTTGTCCCACTCGTCGGGCATCCCTACAATGTCTGACCAGTGATCTGGATTGTCTTGTACCCGTTTACCCTTAGTAGTCATGTTGCATAGATTTAACCACAGCGACTATATAAATGCAAATGTACCATGTAGTCTGCTGGCAGCTTCTTGATAGGCTTTAGACGCCTCTATATCGGAGCTATACGACCCTATGTGTATTTTTACGCCGTTCTTTTGAATCTGAGCATACCATTTGCCATGCTTCTTATTATAGGTGACTCCCTTGTATGGAGACCTCCCTTTTTGTGGTTTTCTGTTCCACATATTCTGGGATCTGTCTACTATCCTCAGGTTCTTCCTCCTATTATCCAACTTGTCGTGATTTATATGGTCTGTCTCAAACCCTGTGGGGGTGGACATTATCTCTCGGTGCATCCTTATAGTGGTCCTCTTACCGTCATTTGAATATTCGCTGTTCCTTACTGCATAACCCTGCTTGTAATACCAACTATACCTTGATAACTCTTCGTGGTCTCCATCATCTACTACCGCTTGTTTGTTTTGGGTGAGTTTTATATACTTCATGTTGCGCCCCCTCCAACGGGGCGTTTTAAGTTTACATTACCAATATAGCAGAAAAGCCCCTTTCGGGGCTAGACTGTAGTATATAGTTATACAATATTTAATGGTTTCTAGCCAATAAAGTATCCACTCCTATATGCTGAACTTTGCTCGTTAAGAGCCTCTAGTGTTGCTTCTGCTTCGATCATTCCTCGAGTATCAGAACCAACCTTACCTAGTGCACGCATTTGTGGCGCACGGTTTACTAGGTAAGCTTTTCGCCACTTGCTTGAGTCAACTGCGAGAACACCTGATGTAGGTACTTCACGGCTGAACGCAATGTTGTGTGTACCAAATGCTGAAACGTAAGTCTCGACACGTAGTACTTGCTTGAACTCACCAGCTTCTAGGTTAGAAGTAGTCTTAGTGTTGAATCTATCAACAACTAGCTTCAAGTAAGAAGGTAGGAGTACTAGGTCTACAGTTGCGTCTGTTCCACCATCAAAGATACCTTTAACGATTTCGTTGAACTCTGTCTCTGTGAAACATGTTCCAGATGCGCGTGCAGTCTTGTTAGTTGTTATTAGCTCGATTGCTCCGCCCATAGAACGTGCAACGCCAGAAGCACCAGAGGCTACTGTACCTTGGATTGCTGCTTTTTCCATGTCACGCATCAGTTCAGTCATTTTCTTTTCTGTCTGATATGTGAATGGGTCGCCCATACCGTAGTGAGGTATAGCTGCTTCTGTGTCAGATACGCTGACAACTTTTCGGAACAACTGTACAACGTTAGTAGTACGAGTAGGTTGTACTAGATCTACGATTGCTGCTGCTGAACCTTCGATATTTACGTTAGCTGCTGCTGCTGCATAGCTGTCTGTTTGCCATTCGTGCAATGTGTTAAGAGCTACGCTCTCGCCAATGTTGCTCAAGAATGGAGTTGATGTGTAGTCAAGGTTTGTTATAAGACCATTGACGTCTTCTGGACGAGTAGTGTCCATGTGTGTTATTAGGCCGATAGCCATAATTTATTTCCTTTGTTTAAGTTGTTTGTTTGCGTATTTATAGTTACTTGTCGCTGTAGCCAGCCTGTGCCTTCATCTCCTGAACAGCGTTTAAACCGCTTATCATTTGAGTTTTGGCGTCTTTATCTCCGTAACGTACTCTCTCTAAGAGTTGTTCCTGGGTGAGTGAACTAGGTGCTGCCTGTGGATTATTCGGAGTAACTTTACCCGATGCGACTACTTTTGAGGAAATGCGTTCTAGCTTTTCCTTTAAGGCTACTTTAGCCTCTTCCGTAGTATCTGTTGCTGAAATCCCAGCTTCTTTTGCTATCTCTACGACTTCTTGTGAAAAATCACCGAGAACTGTCTGAGTAGTGGCTTCAAGTTCTTTTTGACGAGCTTCTGTTTCCTTTTGTGTTTCAAGTTCTTTTAACTTGGCTTGTGTCTGCTCGTATAGAGACTTAAATTCGTTCTGCTCTTCTAGCTCTTTTGCCTTAGTTGCGTCCTGAGCTTTCTTCGCTTCATCAATCTGGTTTTGGAGCTGGTTGGCTCTCATCTTAGCTTGTTCCGCTTCTTTTCTTAGTCGCTCTACTTCGGCTGCTCCTGCATTGACCTCTGGGGTTGCTGGTGTTTGTTCCGTTGTTTTAGACTCAGTTGGTGTTGCTGTTTCACCTGTTGGTGTGTCTGCCATTTGATAATCTCTTTCCTGGTTACGAAGATACTTAATTGTATCTTATGCTTATATTATATAGGGTATAGCTTACTTTTTGTCAAGGTATTCCGCATAAAGCTCTTCTATAAAACCGTATAGTACGGTAAGCGATAGAGACACTACCATTACAGTGATTAGGGCGCCGAATATATACACTATAGGCTCCTTGTAGGTTTAGCATAGACCTTAGCCTTGGGTTTTGTGCTTTTTGCTTTTTTGGTAGATGGTGGCAGTTTTGGCATACCTACCAATAAGGGAAGGTTGGGTATCCCATATCCTGGGCCTATCGGATTCCTATAGAGTTCTACTATGTCGTCATCTGTCATATCTTTAAAGTCTTTGTTCTGTAGTATATCTGATTGCCTTTTTTGTAGGTCGGTCAATTTGTCGTATTGCTCTATGTACTCGTAGTCTTTGGAGTTTGTTCTTATTGCTTGACCAGTAGCCCACCTCACAGCATCTCCCTTACCTGGTAGACCTAGTATACGACCAGGATAAGTAAACGTGCTTCCTAGAAAATCTCCTAATGCTGTCGCTGTAGCTCCTTTTAAAGAAGCGGGTATTTTGTCCTTATAGACCTCCCCAGTCTTTGGGTTCACATACGGGGTCGAATACTTTATCCCTCCTGGTAATCCATTGAATACGCCCTGACTATCCAGTATTTGGAATATGACTCCTGCTGGTAGACCCCCCATAAGTCCTATGTCACTGATGCTGTCTGGTCTTAGGTTTAGATTGTTAAACACTGACTCTACAGATCCATAAGGTGTTAGCCATTTTAATAGGCCGATGGCCTCAGCATTTTGAGACTGCCATAAAATACCCTCGTCTGATTTCATCCACTCCGTCGCGTCTATAATACCTTTGACTGTCGCATATTGCATTGTCGGAGGTAGTGTACCGATGAACTTCGCTGCTAGCCCTGCTACTTTTAGATTATACCTGGCGGGGAAGAAGGCTAGGTTTAGAGTTCTTGCTAACGGTGAGTTAAGAACACCCTTGCTTGGATATTGAACTACCACCCTTAGTATGTCATCTAGTTCGTCGGAATGATTAGCTATCATCGTAGATAAGTCCACTCCCCTCTTCTTAGCTATTGTTGCAGCTAGTCCTGCTAGGTCTCTTTTCTGGGTTTGTGTTATGCTGGCAGTAATCCTACCGATAGTATTGGCGTTCTGTGCACCTTCTCCTGAGAACCCCGTAGAGAAGAATTTTGCTTTATCTAGTTGTTTTGCTACGTCATCAAGCTCAACCTTCTTTAGCCCCCATAATAGGTTGCCTCCCTGCATTTTAGAAAGTATCTTTGTCTCTGGTATTTCCTGTCCATATCTAAAGAATGGGTTATATGTGTATCGTAGTGCAGATTGGGCTCGATTATAGTTTTGGAAAAATGGTACATGCTTAAACATTTTATCTACAAATCTATCCCCTGCGCCCCTAAGTTCTAGCGGCACTCGCAAATATCCGTCCATAACAGCTTCCCTTATCTTGCTGGCGTCTTTCCTCGCTATCCTGTAGGCTGATGAACTGATGGCATCTTGTATCTCCGAAAGTGTTAACTGCCTTATATCTGTTATTGCGTTAGTCCCTGGCAAAAGACCGCCTAGAGTCAATAGTTTACTTGGCGATTTACTCTCGGCATAATTTTGGAGCTTTTCTAGTATTATCTCGCCCCCTCTGTTCATGTCCTTTTTTGTCCACTTCGGTAGTAGCTTCTTGAAATCTAGTGGGTCTTGCAGTTTCAGGTTATCCAAATTAGACGTAACACTGTTAACTAGATGTTTGTAGGCTATTTTGTTGTTGGCCTCAGGTGAAATCCCTAGTTTATTCAACGCCCCATAAAGGTTGTGTAGTGGTGTTATTGGTTTTGAGGCGGCTTGGTAGAACTCATCCCCCTTGTCTATATACCCTGTAATTAAGGCTCGCGTATCCTCTAGCGCAACTATATGCGTACGGTTATTTTTTGGTGCAATTATTATATACCCATCATCTGCAAATTCTTTAGCCATCTTTTTGGATAAGCCTTTTATTCCTTGAGTTGTTTTTATTTGCATTATCTTTTTACCAAATATTTTTGGGTTCTCTTCGTTTGCTAAAGCACCCATAACACGATTGTACATAACTTCATTCTGTGTCCAGTATATATTTTTTTGCCAAAGACTGTTTACATATTCCATACGCTCTTTGTTTGTTCTATATTTCTTCAAATTATTTAATAGAGACTGTTTTGCTTCGTTATCAAATGTCCCTAATGCTATGTGAGCTTCTTTTAGCACGGCTCCGTCTACTGTGGACAATTTGCCAGCTTTTGCCAAGGCTGTGGCTTCCTCAAATCTTTTTAAGAATTTTGTTTCTCTTTGCATATATTTTGCAAACGTTATGTTCTTTGGGTCTACTGCCCCGTTTGACGAAATGTGGTAGAGAAGATTGTCTACAGCAATACCCCCTTCTTTGTAATGCTGTAGGTTCATTTCTTGGAATATTCTTAATGTCTTTTCCCTGGCTAACCTTGCCTTGGGGGTTTTAGCGGCGTCCAGCCACGCCTTCCAGGCTTTCGGGTCTGCGTCTTTTAGGCTCGCTGACAAATTATCCAGAAGCGACTCCCTACCTATAACTTTATCAGCAATAAATAGTTTACCCTTCTTCATGCCAGATTGTGCCATACCAAAAATGCCACCATTAAAGGCTTCGGTTAGAGTAAAAGCCACCTTCCCTAGCGTTGATCCCCCTACTTCATTATTGTATATGTCCTCAAAGATGTCTTTGATGTCCTCCACATTGTAGTGATACACGAACGGCTGTTTAATCATGGCTCCTACCGCAGCATCTCTCAACGATTGGTTTATTACGCCTCTACTAGTATTGGCAAAAACCGCGCCATTTCTTACCATCAATGCCTTCACCGATGGTATTTTGGCAGATAAATCTTCTAATCTTTTCAAAGCTTCCCCTGTTTTTCCCGTCATCAACTTACTCAATATGTTGGGCTGGTAAAATGATTTAGAAGTAGATTTTGCAAGTGATGATTGTATGGACGCATAAGAACCCGCTGACACTATCACTATGGCCGTATCAATAGCGCCACTAATAACCCTGTCGCTGTCATTTTTAAGGTCTCTTACGGTTGCTTCTCCCTGCTTGGCTAACTCGCTATATTCCTTTGCTGCTTCTTGTTGAGCCTGCTTGTAAGTCTCTCGCGACATCTTCCCACTGTTGTAATCTCTAGTGAACGCCTCCATTCTCTTTTCTATTGTTTCTCTTTGGAGTTCAAGCGCTTCTATGTCTTTGTTGTAGGTGCTAGTGGCCCATTTAGCTACTGGTTCTGCAAAATCTTCTACACCACTGTATACATTTTTGGCGTGGTTAGATATAAAACCAGGTGTTCCACGGACTACTGTGCCCACAGAGCCAGCTATGCTTTTGGCAAAATCTGTTGCTCGTTCAATGTTGCCTTTATATGGATTATACTCTTCCGTCCTCTGTACGGACATACCAGTATTAGCCACATCAAACCCACTTGTGTACTGACCGAACTTGTCAAACACTCCTTTGAATTTGTCTCCAGTTGTCTTGTCACGTTGTTCAGCTAGTATCTGTTCTGCACTCTTGTACTGAAACGCCATTATCTACCTCCGCCGAATATAGAGGTCCTTGTCGGGTCGCTAAATTTAAATTGGTCGCTGGTGCCAGCTACTCTGGATGCTTGTGTTTTTTGTGTTTTTACGTTGCTTCCCCATATTAGTGACTGCCAATTATTGGAGACACTGAGAGGTACTGTAGCGGGGTTATAGGCTCCGTCGTTTCCTGCGTAGTTCAAAGCTTGAGATGCATAAGTATCCCCAGTCTTCGCCATTTGGCCTAATACATCCCTGAAACCTGTACCTTTTTGTTGTGCATAGGTGTATGCAGATATTGGTCTACCGTTTGCGTCCGTAAAGTCATAGCCCCCTCCTGCCCTCTGGGTCATGTTTGCTGATTGTTTTCTAGCGTTAAGCGCGTTCATGGCGGTTGTCACTAGATTCATAGCGCCACTCGGTGGTCTGTTGTTTATGATACTGGTAAACGCTGGTGAATCTTTTTCTAGCGCCTGCTTCGCTTGCTGCTCCTGTGTTTGCATTGGTGCAACCCATTGACGGGGCTTGTATAGTACACTCTCGAACTCTTTAGCTGTGTTACGTGACTGGTCGAATCCATACTGACCTGTAACGTGCGTCAATCCCTCAAATGGTTTGACTTCATAAAGCCCTGCTAGGCCCTTCTTGTCAAAGCTTATGTTGAACAACCTATCGTTCCCTGGATCTACATATTGGAAGCCTGTTTCTGAGGGCTCTAAGTACAGTTCTGAGTTCCTGGTCACACCCAAAATCTCTGGGTCCATCCATTCTTCTACCGCATCTGTTATCTGAACTTTGTAAACTCCCTTATCTTCACTCCACTGTATGTAGTTGGGGTCAAATCCTGCTTGTTCTAGCTGTTTTCTTAGTTGTTTTTCGTCTATAGACACTTTGCCGTCGGCTCCTTCTACGAATTGCTTTTCACTTGAGCGCCCAGTCGCTATCTTTCGCAACTTACCGTTCTCATCTATCATGTAGCCTCTGACTGTGGAAGCCACCATCTTCTTGGTAGTGTTTCCTAGCTCGTCTTGACCTACGCTCTCAATAAACTGCGTCTGTTGTGTAGCAAACGCTTCAGTTTGGTCCATAGTTAATTTGCCTATTGGTGTATTGAATGTAGTCTTACCATTGGCTATATCTACGTTTTTATCCTGAAATTCTTGAGCACCTTCGGGGTCACTAAATTGTAACGCCTGTGATGCTAAGTCATTGAATTGCATAACAGCCTTTTGCATACCTAATAATAGTTGGCCTATGTTAGTTGAATAATCCTCAGGTAAATCTATCCCCATCTCCTTTAAGAAAGGTCTAGCCCCGTCCACAAACTTCTTTGCTTCTTTGTTGTACTCTAACTGGCCCCCCTGTTCGTAGGCTCTGGTTAGGTCCTCCATGCCCTGGATTACTTCGCTAGCCATGCTCTTATAACCCTTACCTACATCCTTAGCTCTAGTTGTCTCTGCTTTTTGTAGCCTCTCTGCGGCGGCCTGTGCTTGTATCTGCTGATTTTGTATCTGCACACTAATAGAATTAAGTTGAGTTAGTAAGTTCTGGGCCTGATTTATGTCACCCATAGCTACGGAACGGTCAAATAATGCGGTCACAACAGCCTCTTTTTCCTGTAGGGAGTAGTTACCTTGCATTACCTGTTGTTGTGCCCTTTGAATCACATTCGATTGATAGGATCGCTCTGCGCTACGTAGTTTTGTCTGTATCGTTAGTTGCTCTGAGGGATCTCCTATAGTATCTCTTCTGTCTTTCAGGTAAGAACTGTATTTATTGTAGTCATCATCTGTCTGTGCTGAGTTCTGCCACTCGAAATACTGTACTGAGTCTTCATAGGCTTTCTGTTTCTTTCTAGCTGATTCTGCACTTCTGAGTAGTGAGCTGATGGATGGCATTAGTTACCTACGTTCTGGTTAGTCTTATTGATTGCTCCTTGAGCTGAGGTTGGTGTTGCACCTGAACCTGGTTGGCTAACTACTCCTTGTCCTTCTTGGTTGTTTGCTGGAGTAGCTATTTGACCATTGGGTGTTTGTCCTGTATTGGTGTCGTTAGCTTGAATTGGCTGGCCGTCTGGGCCTCTGTTAATTGGAGTACCGCCTTGGAACGGATCGCCGTTGAGGAATCCTACATTATCTGCGTTTTCTCCTGCTACGAGTCCTTGTCCACCTTGAGGTCCCATGCTTGGAGGGAATGGCCCTTCGTTGAAGCCTTGTTGTGTGGCTAGGTTGCCTTCTTGTTGTGGAGTTAGGTCCCCACGGAGGTTAATCTTAACATCAGGTTGTGGCTGTTGATCTGGAGGCGCAATTTTCTGTTCTGCGAGTACGTTTAGGATTCTACCGAGAATAGATGCTGTGACTGGGTCTTCTAATTCGTCGCGGATTCTGTCTACCTCTTCTTTTGTTTCACCTTGCTGTTCTAGGAATGACTGTAAGCTTATGGTGTTTGAATTGAATCTGTTAAGTAGCATTTGCTGGTATACAGGGTCTTCTTTTTGCATGACTGATGGCCACATAACTTTAAGCTCGTAGTCGCCTGTAGTGAGGTCAGATAGCTCTTTGTTGTATTTGCCGATAGTCTCTAGGGCGTCAGTAAATAGTTCCTCTATGATTGGCCCCCACAGTTGCTTCTTGGCTTCTGCTATGTCTGATGTTGGTTTCATGCTTGTAAGGAGAGCTTGGTTGGAGTTGAGTGTAACTGATGGGTCATCAAATAGAACTCTGGATATACCAGTCTCTCTAACGAATTGCTCTTTTAACTCGTCCATTTGAGCACGGAAGTCTAGTTTGTCTGGGTTGCCTTGGTCTAGCGGTAGCAAGTCTTGTCCCTCAGATAGAGGTATAGCTTGTATTTTGCGTGGTTCGCTCTTAGGTAGTGGGGTGTCTAGTCCGAAGCCGTATGCACGGTACTTAGGGAAGTTAACTTTAGCGGATACTGTACGCCAGTCCGATAATGTCTCTACATAAGTTAGGTTGATGTTGATAGCGGCATCTGAGATGTCTGACATCCCCCAGGGTCGCTTGCGTTGTCTCTTGTTGGGTAGAATGTAGTACTTAGGTAGCTTCTTCTCATCGTCTAATACCTTAGTGACTTTGTCACCTATGATCTTGACGTTCATTTCGTTCTCACTACCAACTGAACAGCTAGTAATTACACCTTTTTCGCTTTTCCATCCCTCTATCTTGCCTGTAACTTCTAGTATTGTGACCATTGGTTGTGATGATTGTGATGTGAAGCCTGGGTTGTTTTGTGAGAATGAGTCTAGTGGGCGTCCTAGTGGTGAAGTGGCAACATCTTCTGGTGCACCATACTCACTGATAGCCTCAGATTTTGATACTTGGTAAGCGAACCCTACTGCTTGCTTCTCTCTAAAGTTGTCTCGGTTCCACAATACATAGAGGTTCTCTACGGATTCTATTGGAGATATAACGAATTTCTTATTTACCTCATCATAATAGGTTTTTACACAGGCGTTACCGACTGCTGAAGCTGATTCTGCTAGATCTGACCACATGGCAAAACCACCATTATCTCTAATAATTGAGTCTATGAGTCTTTTGCGTTCCTCTGAGAACGCTTTTTCCTTCTTGTTCTCTAGTTTGATCCGTTCTGCGTCTTTTTCGTCTGCTGCTGTAGAGGCGTCCTGGGTGTCATAAGTAGATATAACCTGAAATCCTCGGCTCATAAACATATTCTTGTGTATTTCTACTGTTCTGCGGAGCCAATTTACTGATGTGGCGTCGTGACCTACTGGTATAGATAGTGATTTTTCTAGTTTGTCTGAGTAAACATAAAGGTCTCGGCTCTCTATGTCCTCGTTTCTTTCTGCGATTTCTGTTTTGGTGGCTGAGAAGGCTGTCCTTACTGCCGCTGGGAAATCTTGTTTAGTTTCAGTTTTTGCCATGTATTATAAATTCCTTTGTAATTCTATTGAAATAATACCACATATATGCCTAGAGACCCTACATATCAAGAAACACTATCTCATTAACGACAGTTGCTTTATATATAGCTCCCCATGATGCTAGGCATAGGCTGATAACTCTATCTGTAGGCAGATTACTGTCGTCTTCTTTGTAAATAGAGAGTTGTTGGTCTAGTGAGGCGCCATCGTGGTGTTTGTTTGGGTCATTCTTGAATATCTGTATAGCATTTGAGGATAGTAGGCGTGATAGAGCCATTAGTATGTCGGATTTCTTAATATTAGTTGTTTTGGGGCGTTCTTGGTTGTTGTTCTCGGTTCTTCTCTTATCTGGTTGCCAGCTACCGTAACAAGTAGTTACAGCCTGTATATATGGAGGTAAGTCCATGTAAAAGCGAGCTGATTCACCGTTCCACGTCTCTAGCATGTATAAAATTGGTGCTCCACTCTGATTGTAGCTGTCAAACAGGTCTATAAAATCATTTAGGTGTTGTTCTGGGGACTTAGAGTTCCCTTTTACGGCAGATTGCTTAACTAGTTTAGCTTGACCCTCTACTTTTACTATCTGTTGGCCGTTTTTGGTCACTTTAAGGTCTGTTATATCAAGCACTGAGTGCACCATTTCATCGCTACCTATAGATGTGTCTGTGGCGAGTACATATTTATGGCCTTTAATCATGCGTTGGCCATTGTCCAGCTCTTCAGTTTGAGCCTTTTGGATTGATTCTATATTGAATATGTTGTCTCCACCAAAGATGAACTTACCGTCTAGCACTTGGGGCCCCATAGGGTCGTCCTTAAATAGCCTGTATTGCTCTTCTATTTGATCTAGTCCAAAGAGTAGGTTCTCTCTAAGCGAGCCTTCCTGTGTGTAGGTGGACTTTATATTGGATTTGCCGTTCTGGTACAGCTCATAGTGGTAAAGAATGGAGGGGCTACCTTGGTCGGGTGTGGATAACAAGTGGAAAGGTGCCGTCCAGTCACCTAAACGTGGGATGATGTTACCCATAACCTCTTCTTTTAAGTGGAGTGAGCGTCCTCCTTCGTCATAAGTAATAATACCGTAGGGTTTACCCTGTAAAGAGTCACCTTGGTCGCTTCCGAGTGAACGGTGCTCTATATAAGAGTTGTTTGCGAAGAACTGCTTATAAGGTGGGGTGTTTTGGGTGCGTTGTCTCAGATAGAACCATCCTATATGGCACTGGTTGGTCACAAGCTTCTTATCTGCTGTCTTAATAGCATAGGTAGAGGTTAGTATTTGGTGGATTGCCTTGAACACCGCCTCTGTTTGTGCGGAGTGAGGGGCTATGTTTGCGGTACGGTACTCAGCTTTAGCCCATGACAATCTATTACCTGCTGGTATACCAAACTTGTAGAAAAGATACCATATCTGTAGACACGCGACTAAACTAGATTTACCCCACCTGTTAGCTGGTACGAGTACATTTATTCTTGTTTTGCGTCTAGTTGTCTCACGAAGGTACTTTACTTGTCCGTTATGTAACGGCATCCCAAGAAGGTGGGTAATGAACACTACTGGGTCCGTCCTCCCCTTGTCCAGTGTCTCCTGTAGACTCTTCGGTAAAGTCGAAATCTCCATCCTGTTCGACTGTTTCCGCTTCAATAATTGGTCTAGTTGGCTCATCTCTTAATCCTATGATGTTAGTTGGCTCGTTCTCTCCGCTTGCGAAGTGATACACCATCTCTATCATAGCAAGCTCTTGATCTTTTACTTTAAGGTCATGGTCAGATTTGTCTTTGGCGGCTCTCGTCACATCAGAAGCTTTTAGAGATATAGTGCCATCGGCTATCTGCTCGTGCCCCAAATCTAGTATGGTAGACCAGACGTCCTTGGCTTCTATGTTCTTTTTGACGAGTTCCTTCTCTGCTTTCTTGACTATTTGGTTGAGGTGGCGTTGTGATAAGTCCTCAGCGGATAGACCCTGATGTTTCTTGACATGATTAGTAAGAGACTGGTAGCTAAAGGCTGATGCGTAGATCTTATGGAGTGAGCTTAAAGAGACTTGGGATGTTTTATCATAAGCCGTGGTCTTGTATATCTCATCTACTAGACGAGGTTGCTTCTTCATCTGCTTGCAGACAGCACAGTTAGGCTTATAGTTAATCATTTAGACTTGTACGCATGGTGGGCATAGTGCACCGTCACCAAAATACTTCCTATTACAGTTAGTACATTCTAATGGTTGTTCTTTTATCTCAGGTATTGTCTTTGTTGCTTTCTTTGTAGTTGTTTTCTTCATAATTGCTCCTGTTTGTTTATATACCTATATTACCACGGACTTATTCTTCGTCTACTATGAGTGACCCCATGTCTATGAAGTTGCTCGCATAGGCTACAGCATACTCTATCGCGAGTCTTGTGACCTTTACGGGGTCTATTATGCCATTATCCATTAGCGGGATCAAGCCTTTGTGGTCTTTTACGTTTAAACCTTCTCCCGAGGTGCCTTCTAACTGTGCTAGCCAGTAACCAGGGTCTATATCGGCGTTCTCTAGGATAGTTTTAAAAGGCATTTGTAGTGCTTTTTGTAGTATCTTACTACCTTCTGTGGATGTGTTGATTAGTCCTGCTAGGTTTACGAGGGTAATACCTCCTCCTGGGACTATTCCTTCTTGTTGGGCGGCTCTAGTAGCAGATACAGCGTCATCTACTAGCTGTTTAAGGCGTTCCTTCTCGGATTCTGTTGGTGAACCGACCTTTATAATGCCTAGTTTCCCTGTTAGAGAGGCTATACGGGTGCTTAGAGCTTGTTTATCGTGGTCGGAGAGGGCTTTGGACTCCTCATATTTAAGCATATTAAGACGCTCAGTGGGGTCTCCTTTGCCCTCAAAGATGGTGGTTTCCTCCTTAGTAACTACTATTTTCTTAGCTTGTCCAAGCTTCTTTATAGCTACAGACTTAAAGTTGCTTACTAACTCAGCTCCTACGAGTGAGGCGATGTCCTCCATGAGCTCTTTTTGGATAGTACCCATAGACGGACATTTAATTACAGCTATTTTAAATATGCCTTTGGCGCGCTCTATGAGATTGAGGATGTCTTCAGATATACCGTCACATATAATGAAGAGCTCATTTATGCCTTTGTTTTCTAGTTTGGTGAGGATCGGTTGTAGTTCTTTTAGTTTTGTTATAGGACCGTTAGATAAAAGTATCTTGGGGTTGGTAAATGTGGTGCTCATAGTCTTAGAGTCAGTAATCATGTAGTTGGATATAACCCCACTATCTAAAACTAGTCCTTTAATAAGCTCGGGCTCAATGGTGTGGTGGCCTTCTTCTACCTTTATCACCCCATCTATACCTACTTGGTGAGTGAGAGAACCTATTATAGTGCCTATATCTGGGTCTTTGGATGAGATAGTAGCTACATCTATAAGCTCCTGTTCGGTAGTGGTGGGCTGTTTAAGAGTATCGAGTATGGATAAAGCTTGCTTGGAATCGGCTTGTAGTTGCTGTTTTAAGTGAGTGGGCTGGTAGTCAGCTTGTAATAGCTTATGTGATTCTTTTAACAAGTTACGTGTGAGACTTATCACAGTAGTCGTCCCATCACCTACCTCTTTCTCCATGAGAGAGGATACTTCCTTCATCATTTCTATACTCGCATTAAGAGCAGGGTTAGAAGACGAGATACTGCGAGCAACTGTTACACCGTCATTAGAGACTAAAGGTGATTGATAAGGGCGGCCTATAAAAGCATTTTTACCCATCGGCCCCATAGTACTCACTACAGGCGTATATACAAGCTCGACGCCTAATAGGAACTCTTCTCTTGCATTATCTAAATAGACTTTCTTACTCATCTCTTAGCTCTCCTGTTAATGAGTTTACCCACGCTGCTTGACTATCATCCCATGACCAATGCTTGCAGGGAGCCTTTGCTAGACAACAGGCCATCTTAGTAGCAATTGGTATGGCTGGCTCGACAGGACTCGAACCTGTATCGTAGGCTTCAAAGGCCTCTGTCCCACCGTTAGACGACAAGCCATTAATTGGCGTAGCCAACGCTGGCGTAAGCAACGCGATATTTTTTAAAGCTTTCTCTATCTCCTGGGTGATTAAATAAAGCACACGCCCTTCTGTGAGCGACTGGTCAGAAACCTTTTTGCCTGTAGCTGATGGGGGTAGATGTACACCTTTAGTGAGTATATCTTCTAAGAACCTAGTGGCGTTCTGCTTTCTATCCAGCACTGCGACCGCTTCCTCTGATAATCTAAATGTCTTACTTACTTTCATCTGTTATTCTCCCTGTTATTCTTCGTATGTATTACGTTTGTATGTACAAAGTGTATTACATTGTGTATTACATGACAAGTATTATGTATTACACGTAATGCTTTTGTATTACATTATGTGCTTAATTGGTGTTACTCAGCTTCACAGCAGAGCTCTACGTGGAGTAAGGTATCCCCTGTTAATAGCCCCTAGTACCCCCCTTAA
>Ga0099847_1000169_pt1 | contig 21260 bp, 16 predicted proteins | sample CB_VirMetaG_2_FD_78178 | JGI IMG/M metagenome (GOLD analysis project Ga0099847, IMG submission 78178) | Freshwater to marine saline gradient viral communities from Chesapeake Bay - CB_1504_2 Viral MetaG | ecosystem: Environmental > Aquatic > Marine > Coastal | place: USA: Chesapeake Bay...
CTGCATTGCTTTCGTAAGCAGTTTTAATCTCAGCAGCAGTCTGGTCTGCGGTAGCCCCAGCTTCAATGCCATCTAGCTTTGTGCCATCTGTAGCAACATCACGCCCATCAAAGGTGCTGTTAGTTGTAATAGCGCCAGTCATAGCACCGCCAGACTTGGGTAGTGCAGCGTCTGCTGTAGTACCTTGTGCGGCAGTAGCATAATCTGTAGAGGGAGTAGTAGCTGCAGTGCCTAAGCCTAAGTTAGCCCTGGCTGTAGCTGCATTGTTTAGGTCCGACAGGTTACCCGTGGCCAACAGCGCACCAGACAAAGAAGCATACGCATTCAGCCATTGGCTGCCATCATAGACCTTCATTTCATCTGTGGTGGTATTGAAGTACAGCATTCCCGCTGCAAGTGCATCACCATCGTTATCAACGGTAGGCGCATTAGCCTTACTTCCCAAGTACCTGTCGTCAAAGCTGTCTAAAGCTGCCAGGGCCGCGTCTTTTGCAGCCTCAGATGCCACCTTTGAAGTTTCACTGGCAGCCGCTGAGGTTGAAGCTTCTGAGGCTTTGGTAGAAGCTGTACTGGCGCTGGCAGATGCGGCAGAAGCCGATGATGCCGAATTAGTCTCTGCAGTTTCCGCATTAGTCTCAGCAGTTTCTGCTGCGGCCTGAGCTGCGACTGCTGCATTCTTTGCAACCACACTTGCGTCTTTAGCTACAACACTTTCATTTTTTGCAACTACTGAGGCGTCTTTGGCGACAACACTTGCTGCTCTTGCAGTCTCACTGTCTGCCGCTTTTGTAGTCGAAGTAGCTGCGCTCGCTGCTGCATTTGTCTCTGAAGTTGAAGCCTCTGCGGCTTTTGTTGTCGCTGTCGCTGCATTATTTACACTCGTAACTTTGGAGGCTTCACTTGCAACCGCACTAGCGGCTGAAGCATTTTTAGAAACTAAGGCTGCGGCCGAAGATGCAGCGGCATTAGTCTCTGCAGTTTCTGCGTTATTCTCTGCGACCTGGGCAGCAACTTTAGATGCTTCAGATGCGGCGGCAGATGTCGCATTTGCACTTGAAGATGCAGCTGCCTGGGAGGCGCTGGATTGAGCAGCAACTTTTGCAGCTTCGGCTGCAGCAGCAGAGTCAGCCGCAGAAGACACTGAGCCTTCTATTGCTGTTACCTGAGAACTATCAGGCCCAGTGGTGTTATAAAATGAGGACGTAGACATTATTTCTCCGAATACTAATAGTTGTATGTTGGGCGTATGGCCTGGAGGCTTCCTGTCAGCTCTGCGCTGTCAGCTTGCTCTTGGATTTCAATTAAGAACTGGTTGTATTTTTGCTCAAAGAGTGGAGTACGCTCATCCAGGTAATAGTCTGAGGCATAGGTCAATGCACCATAGATAACCAGGTCACCACCTACAACCGTGAGGTTGTTTGTGTCAGTATCCGAAGCCATAGCAGGAAACTGAGCATAGTAATTAAGAGATAGGCTGCCAGAGCTGGGCGTAGGGTGTATAAGCAAACTACCCCCCTCCCTAGTGAAAAAATGAGGGACACCAGCCTCCCCTGTTTTCTTAAAGTTTCGCATTTCAGGCATGGGCAGGCGTTCAAGTGTGTGGCTGTCAGAGCTTAGGTCAATGGCTTCTAAGAAATCATTTGGCAGCAGGACCGAGCCTGTGGAGCCAGAGATATTATATGTGTGAGACTTTTCCATACTAGGGATTCTTAGAGCCCTTTGTATTCGACTGATTGACTGGTCAATAAAAGTATCGGCCAGGGCATCAGTGATGTCGCTGCGGTTGAGAAGGGCTTTAAAGTGTGCCCTGATTTCGCCCTTATTCATTGTCTATTTCCTCTTTGCAGTTTTAGCTGATTTCTTAAATGCCTTGGCCGTGGGAGCACCTTTAGTGCCTGGCGTCCGCATGGTCTCTCCGCTACCTGCCTTGATACGCGCCCTCTTCTTTTGGATATTGCTGTACAGTCCAGACTTAGCCATTCGCTACACCCTTTTCTTTGTGGTCAAAAACGCATCCAGGTTTTCTTGTTTTAGCCTGGCGACAATCGCATAGGCTGGTTCTTTCATCATGTCAAACCCCTCCCGGAGCCACTTCTCATGGACCAGGACAGGCACCCGAGCAACACTCATATATTCACCTTCGTTAAGCCCCAGTGAGTCATCTCGCTGTTTGCGTATGTTGTCTAGGAAGCTCTGAGGAATATGTTGTGTCTGCTGGATATTAAAATTATGTTCGTCGTTGTCGCGTAGGACATTCGACTGCACAGTGTGCAAAGTGTCTGAATCAGACATTGGTTTCTTCTCCTTAGATAAAATGCAGGTGGGACCCAGGTCGGGCAGTAAGGAGAGCGGAACCTGCTTTACCAGGCCCCACCTGCAAACTACTTACAAACTACTGAATCAAGAAAGACCAGTAATCATTCCGCTGTCACTAAAGTTGCTGTGCTTAACGGAAACTTCACCCACACAGAAGTGAGTATCAGAGTCGCCATTCTTAGCAAGCAAAGTACGAGTGAACGGACGCAGAACACACTGCTTAAACATCGAGGGGTCGATGAGGAAAGCGTGAGTGCTCAGCTGGTTGCGGTTAATCAAAGTGCGGATTTCACCAAACGTATTTGTTCAAGTAGGTGCGCTATTCCCTACCCCGTCCTCCCTTGAGGACTGCTACATGTTTCCATGCAGACCAGACTATATCTTCACCCTCTATATAAGAGGGGCTAGGTGCTTCGGACCGCTTGGCCCTACGAGATTTCTCTCTAGTCGTTGAACCTTCTCACAAAGTGAGCTCGGCTGCTGATTGCCCTCGTCGTCACACGTTAGGGGTTCCCAGACAATTCTCCTAGTTACAACCCTGGATTACTCCAAGGCGGCCCTTCAGTTAAGGCGTTACCAGTACTTCAATCGCGTTGACCAGGGTCTTCGAAGAACCAAAGTCACGCTCACGGCTAGACGCTGTAGCAAAGTTAGCTACGATAGTTGCATCAGCAGGCTTAATCATCAGAACAGAGGGGTCACTACCGTTCTCATAACAATCCTGGTGCAACTCAAGCAGCTTAGCTTCAGTCAGTGCGTCGGTGGAGTTGGAACCTGCGTCAACAGTTGTAGAAATCTGCTGAGACACAGAAGCCATCTTACGTGCTGCTGAGGCGCTGCCAGTTACTGCAGCCTGGTCGACACCAATCATGGCTTTTTCTACGTCCAGCTTGATGGCTTTCAGAGTCTTAGCCAGAGCGTAGGCAGTTTCCTTCGCACGACCGTGAGTCTTCACAGCGTCAACTGTTGCAGCTACCTTGAAAGCTTCACCGATAATCTGAGTGGTGTTGCTACGGGTAGTTGGCTGAGCGATGGCAGTAGTTGAAGCGTCAGCTCCTTCTACCAGGGCATTGACGCCCGCTGCACGAATTGAATCTTCGAGCCACTCAAAGGTACGAGCAGATACTTTCTCGCTCTTTACAAGAGTCTGGAAAGGAGTAGAGGTTGGGGAGATATTGGCAATAGTCTGAGATACATCCTCAGCCAGGCCAACCGTGGCATACGATACTAATGTAGACATATTTAGATTTCCTTATGGAATATTAGGGGATAAAAAACTTGGCGTCACTGCCAGTTAGACATAATCACATCTGCAATATTGTCGAGGTCATTAGCATTAGCCCTGAGCTTATCCACCTTACGTTGCTGATTCTGTTTCTTGAGTTCAGCACTGTTTGGTGGGGCTTTCTTAGACCTAAGAACTTTCTTCGCTGCCTTAGCTTTTTTCACAGTGGCTACCTTCTTGGTTTGGTCGAACATGCGGGCCTTGTTAAGTAACTTGATAACATTAGGGTCTGCATATTGATTAACCTGGTCTTCTGGTAATCCCTGGGAAATAGCGTAACTACGGATATCGTTATAAAGGTCGTTGGACCAGTCAGGGACATCCTGCTGGAGAACCTTTATGCATTCCTTCGCTTGCTGCTGCAAAGACTCGCTCTGCTGCTGCTTAACGTAACCATAGAACTGGTCGGCTTCTTCGGAAAGAAACTTTAGGTCTTCTTCTGCCTGGCGAGCTTCGGCACGAAGAGCTGTAAAGTCATCGGCTGACATTTGCTTACTAGCAACTAACATGTCAACTTCTGAATACGGCTTGTATCGTTCCTGGGCACGGGTCAGCATGGCTTGCAATGATGCATCGGCTTTTTGCATCTGGTCATCTGCCAACTTTCGCTGTGATGCCATTTCTTGAGACTTTCGGGTGAGAGATGCTTCCTGACCATAGAGTCTTTTCAGGTCTTTGACGGATGCCTGTTTGGTTTCACCGTCAACAACAATTTCTACCAGGCTTTCTTCATCGAGGACTTGGACTTCTTGCTCTTCGTCTTCTTCGCTGGTTTCTTCGTCGTCTTCTTCGGTGTCTTCATCTTCAGGGTCCTCATCGTCCTCATCGGATTCTAGGTCTTCTTCATTCTCGTCTTCTTCAGCTTCGGCTACTTCAGTCTCGTCAGTAGCTTCTGCCTCAGCCTCTTGGTCTTCTTCGGATAGCTCTTCAGCGTCCTCCCACATTCCAAGAATTGCTTCTGCAGCATCATCGATAGATTCCGCTGCTACAGGGTTGGAACTTTCATTGACGTTATCCAGGGACATAGTCTATTCCTCTTCTGGTGTTTCTTTATTTCGTCCATTAATTTCATCACGCACAGACACATGTTGTTGCATTGTGTCAATAATCTCGCGGATGGCTTTGTGTTGGTAATAAGCCGCTGTCCTTGCGTCAGTATCGCCAGGCTCAGTACCGACAAAAGTATTAAAACTATTGCTGATAACCTGGTTGACGATAGCTACGAAAGCTTCGTTTTTTAAAGTTTCTTCGGCGGCGTTACCTAAGTGAATCATTTGTTCTTCTTGCGTCATACGTCTCTCCTTCAAAAGACTAAGTTAACCATTGGGGGAAGCAATGGCGGTAATCTCATCAGCCTGCTGTGCAAGCACAAGCTCGGCAGAATCAATAAGTTTCTTGTGTCGTAGCTGCTCTTCTTTGAGGTCAAGGCTGTCACTCTGTATAGCGTGTTGGTTCTCGACCTTGGCTTTCTCCAGCTCAATCTTCATCTGACTAATCTGTGAGTCGACCTGGGCCTTCATCTCGGCTATAGCAGTCTGACGTTCCTGTAGCTCCAATTGCTTCTGAGCCATCTGCATTTGCATCTCTGCAGCAGGGTCTGGCTGTGGAGGCTCGATGTTCTCAGGATTGGTCAGGTAGTTGCTGACTTCTTTAACGCCTGAGAGCTCCATGATTTTCTTGGCCAGCTCATATTGATTTGGCTGTTGATACATCGCAGCTAGGTTTGGGTCATTGGTAAGTAATGTGTGCATGTTGAGATACTTAGTAGCTTCTTTCTCTTGCTCTCCGTATCCCAGGTGCAACTCAATCTGGACATCACGCTTTTCTTTCCACTTACGCGGGTCACACACAACATAACTACCGCTTAGCTCAACCATCTTCTCCTGCATTTCATTCTCACAGACCAGGTTATAAACCATGTGGAACAGTGGCTTCATAAACTGCGAAGCAAAGTTCCTGGCAATAATCTTCTGACGCTGCTGAGACATGGTGGCCAGCTGCTCAACCATAGCGGCTGAGTTTTGCTTGGAGATAGCATCTTTGTTGAGGCCCTGGCTCATCTTGCTGACACCAGTCGTGTCTTCCATGTCCTCATCCAGCATTTTGATTGTCTGGAAAATGAAGGGGTTGAGAGGTGCCTGGAGCATTGGGCTAATGGCATCTGGGCGTGTCGTGTTAACAATGCCGCCCAGGCGATTATCGATAAGCTCTCGAGGATTGCTAAGGCCACCCTTGACTACTGTGTAGCGGGGATTGTTAGTAATCATTGCGTGGTCCAGGATAGACCTGGTCAACACGGTGCGGGCATTCTGAGTTGCTACAACCTTGTCGGCAAAGTTATTACCATAGAACGAGTGAGGTGTCGGCAGCGGTACAAAAGTAACAAAGGGCTTTCGGTTAACCTTCTCTTTTTCCAGCAGCACGTTGCCTGCTTTTATGACTTTGTACAGCTCAGCAATACCCGTGCCTTCAACATCAAGTAGGATATATGCCTCATACACCATGACACTACGTACCTGGTCCTGGTGGTCGCTGCTGCCGTTCCTGAAGTTACCGATGTTGTCAAATCGTGCCAGGACCTCGGGGTCAGTCTCAAAGTCAACATCAGTATGGTCGCCAATCTTGTCGATAAGTTTCTCTGAGTATCCTTCCAGGCGTAGCTCCGACAATGTCTTCTTAGTGCGGTGGGCACAGAAAGTAACATCCTCTAGGCTTTTAGCTTGGCTCTCAATCAGGAACTCTTCTGGAGCAACATTCTCAATAACTACCTGGCTAGTGTCTCTCTCGATACCAATAGTGCCCGAGGTAAGACCAATGTCATCTGTAGTACTTTCGACTAGCTCCACGTTATCCTGGGCCAGCAGCATGTCTAGCTCAGTCTCGGTGATGTCCTCGAACTCTTCGTAATCGGTCTCTGTACTGTTTTCCCAAAAGACTTTGACGACACCTGCCCTGGCTATCAGCGCATCATGGATGGCTGTCGACATGACGTTAAACATGTCGTTCTGACGGTGGACAACATAATCGGTGTACTCGGTACACATCCTGGCCAGTTCGACATCATCTTCGTTTTGTGGGGCAAACTTTACGGTACGGGTGCCAGCACTAAAAGTTTCAAGTAGAGCTGCTTTAAGGCTTTCAACTGCATCATATACATCTAAAGATACATACTTAGAGTTGCCGTCATGCGCGGGCTTAGGCAGAGTACCGTTGTAGTAGTCGATAATCTTGGCGCGTTCAGTGCTTAGCTCTGAATCAGCATATCCAACTGAGTTGCCAACTTGCTGGTCAACTAGCGTGACGATGCTGTTGTCACTTAGTTTCTTGTAGTCCTTTTTTGCCATGTCATACCATCTCTATATAAAAGTCGTCAGTGCTATCTATTGGTTCCCAGGCTCCCTGGTGAACATAGTTGGCCAGGGCCAGAGACATCACACAGTCATCGAAGCAGCCTGACTCGGCTTGCATTGCTCCAGATTCTGTGACGATGTACGTCATCATCTCTCTGATAGTGACCTTGTCATTTAGCTCTATTTCGTTCTCACGCATCGCAGCTCGAAGCTGGTCAATGATGAGGGGCTTAGTTTTTGATGTGGTGGAAAAACCTAGTTTTACAGTTTCACGGTCAGTCACTTTGTCGTGCTGAACCTCCGTGTAAAAGTTTGGATACGCCATGTCTTTACCCAGGCGTGTACAAGTCAAAATACCGTGCGAGTTATTCTCGACACATATGTAAGCTTCGTTGTAGTACTCGCCTAGTTTATAAAGTACCTGGGCAAAGTAATCTGGGTGGGCTTGGCCTCTCCAGGTTGCTACCTGGCGCTTCTTGCTATCGAGTACCTGGGCAACACTGTAGTCACCCCCACGGACACCCATAGCGACATCAGCTCCGATGACATACTGTTCGCCAGGCACATGTGGGCGCCAGGTAAACAGTTCGCCTCGAGCATTATTTGTGAACTCTTCGCCCTCGAGTGCCAGGCGGCTTTCGAGGTCCCGAGTATTTTTCAAGGTGTCTGATAGTTGCTCGGGGTTGAAGACTGGACGACCTGTTGTCAGGAACGCTTCGTCGGGCTCACTGGGGTACTCCTGGCGAAATAGGTCAATACCGTTCTGTGCAATTTTCTTACGACGGAACATAAGCTGTTCATCGTCCAGGTCATACTGCTCTGCCAGGTCCTCTTCGTCGGGTGTTCTTTCAAAAGACTCTGGCACAGCTTCACGATACTCAACCCCAGCAAACCAAGGAATAAATACAGGCACATAACCATTAGTGCCATTGACAGCACCACGCCACAGGTCATAGAAAATACCATTGACACCGTTTGCAGTACTCTCGACAAATATAGCTGTGCCTGGTGTATTTGGGACTGCCTGCGTAAGCCCATTCCAGTTGTCCAGGGCTGTAGACTTCTGCCAGAATGCCAGCTCGGACGCGTGTACATGGGTAAGTGTCTCGCCCCGTCCGATACTCTCGCCACCAGCCGTTGCAACCACAAAGGAACTGTCCAGGACATCGAATGAAATCTCCCGTCGGCTTGAGTACTTGGTGTGAGGCTTCAGGATGTCAGGGCAGTGCTCATGGAATCTCTTCGTCATGTCGAAGAGTGCCCTGGTAGAGTCAGCGTGGTGGGTAATCACCATAGCTTTACAGGCTGGGCGCTGGCTCACTGAGAAATACAGATAGCCGCCAGTGTAAGTGCTTAGGCCCTGCTGCCTGGCCTTCAGAATAATCACACGCACCTTGCCCTCAGTCGCCATTTGTTCGGTGACGGCTTTGTCCAAGATTTGCTGCGAGTTATTAAGTTTTAGCGGATTTATCTTGCCTTCTTTAGTTCTTATTTTTAAGGCAGACTTGGAGTAGAAGTTAAAGTTATTGAGTAGCTTCTTCCGTACTTGTTTCAGCTGCTTGTTCATCGGTGCTCTCTTCATCCGTTAACAAGGATGCCAGGAAATCTTCAGCATGGCTGATAGACACATCTGACTTTGATGCGGGTTTGCTTTTCGTGAAGTCCAGGACCAACCTGGCAGCCGCAAGTCTTTCTCGAGTCTGGCCATCGATTCGCATTACCTCGACAGCAGTCTGCAAAGCTTCCTTTTGATACTCGTCTTCAATGTTGTATTTCTCGCTCATAATTTTGACTACCTTCTCTGCGTCTTTTTTAGCCTGGGCACGTACAGGGGCAATAGTCTCTGCAGTGTGCCCGTCAGGAACGCCCTGGGGACGGCCACCATTCTTTCGCTTTTTGGTGGACCACTCTTTTCTCAACGCTCTACCTTCTGGCGTTTTCATTAGATTACTAAAGTAGTGGTTTTTAGCGGGCGTTGCTTTTTTTGGGTGGGTTTTTGGCTTTGGGGGTGCTTTTTTTCGCTGGGCTCGTTTCTTTGGTGGGGTTAGGTCTGTCATCTTTTATCTCCTGTTTCAAAATGTCTTTGGCAACCTGACGCATTCCTGGGAATGAACTACAGAAAATGTCTAACGGTAAGTTGGTCTCCAACTCTCGGTAAAACACTTGTTTTTGCTCGGGACTTAAAACTTTTGACGACTTAATAAACTCCACCTGGCGAATAGCATCCACCAGGTCATTTGCTCTCACTTTCATTGGGGTTTCCTTTAGGTTGTCAGCAATGCTGGCTGAGGTGTCAAAACACCCTGGGGGCGCTCTTCCTCTTCTTCTCCAGACAATGCTTTGCCGAAGCCTGCGAGTAACAGTGCAATCACTGTCATCATAGGATTAGCATGCATCTCAATTGGCATTGAGCTTTTGTTGAACACATCGCGTAGGAACTTAAAGGTCTCTGGAAGAGTTGCCTTCATTTGCTTCGGGTTCATAAGGTAAAAATGCACAGGGTCCACGATAAATTCTTCAGTGCCTTTTTTGTAGCGGTTATAGGCGTCGTAGTGCTTTTTGTAAGGTTTATTTGCAGGACCTGTCAAAAACTCTTCTAACGTATACCCACTCTGCAACCAACTACTGTTTTCATAAATGCGGGTAAGGTATGACTCATAGTTATCGCGTATGGGAATAGAGCCTAACTCAGGCGCATTACCGAAACTAACAAGCGTCCCATTTTGTAACGCATCGATTTCTTTGCGAATCTTTTTAGCCTCAACAATCTCCGGGAGCCCATCGTTATATCTCATCCGTGACTTTGAACTGTGTCTTGACCGGAAAAGTACTTCTTGCATCTTGTCCCGTAACGTATTTTGACGGGAACTATAGTCACCTTTAGCGGGAGATGCTTGAGGATGATTATGTCTAGGGCTCCAAGACCTTTCGGCCTCAAGTCTATCCAGAGTAGAGCCTTCTAACGCATGCCCAACTTCATGGGCAACAGTTTGCAAAAAGCTAATTGGCGTTTGGTCTTTTAAGATTTTTATCCTACCAGCAGTACCGGAAAGCATTCCCTGGAAAAAGCCAAGTGTTCCATCTCCAACGTCATCGCCTTTCATGCTGTCCACAACGCCAACAGTGACATTGAGTAGCTTGGCCAACTCTACGTACTGGTCCATCGTAGACAGGCCGTTCTCAAACTCAGTACCAGGCTTACCCAGGACAAACTTGGCAATCTGTTCTGCGGGCTCTACCTGCTCTTTGATTTGAGCGGGGGTGGGCTGCTTAAAGTAATCAGAGACAGCACTGGACAGGATGCCAGTGCCAGGTTTTATTGCGGGGTTTGCTGGGTCTTCTTGGCCTTGTACAGGTCGACCAGCTTCTGGAGAGCGTCGTCCTGCTGTTCTGGCGTCATCTCCAACTGAGCTTTGTCGAACGCTTCTTGCTCTTTGTTCTCTGCTCTGCTGTACTCTGTCAATTGCGGCGTTGAGGTCTGCTTCATCGAAACCTTCCTTTATCAGTAATTCTTTTAAACTTGATGCAAAGTCTTTACGGACGTTTTTGAGTTTCACGCCTAAAGACTTGTACAGGTCTTGTTCAGGGTACCATATTAGAGCCTGAAAAGCAGCAGGCTGAATATCCAGCCCTGTCTGTGCATTGAATTTTTCTACGGCCTCCTGGACCAGCTTACGCAGCTCGTTTCTCTCGGTACCGCTTGCTGGAGCATCAACAGTATCCCGCAAAGACCCTTTAATAGTATAGGCTGCAAGTGTAGCCTCTGACTTTTCTTTTCTCTTAGGATGGCCCTTTGGTAGGTCGTAAAGGTCACGATTAGCTTTAAAGTCTTTCTCGTGTTTTGCAATGAGCTTGAATGCTTCATCAATCAGTGCATCACGCGAAATACGCTTACGTCCCAAAGCATTTTTTAATCTATTCAACTGGCCTTGGAACTTTGCCTCATCAAAGGCCAGCACCTTGCCGCGAAGGCGGCCAACGGTTCGCATAAACCACATGTCCATTGTGACAGGGGAAAAGTCACCTCGCAGATTAGTGTAAAATCCGTTACCAACTTTTGGACCAAATACTGCAGAGCCATAGACTTCTGTATCGACGTTTTCGCCTCCTACTGCACCCATGTCACCTAGATATTCTTGCAGGACAGGATTAAGGTCCTTAACCGTAAACTTGGTTTTTAAGAAATTTTCAAGTCCAGCCATTGAGCCAATTTTTTCTAGTAGAATATTAGCCTTTTCAAAGTTAAGTTCCATGACGGCAGAACTTTTGCCCTGGCCGAATATCTCGAACTTACCATTATCCCTAAAGTACTCATATGCTTTTTCTGCAATCTTTAGATTTGTTGGCACATCCATGTTTTGCGACATAATGGATAGTGCTATAAGCATTGGTGTTTTAGCGTTTATGTCAGTTTCAATTTCAGGGTACTTCAGCGCCATCATGCCTAGCATTTTTTCGATGGTTGAATCGTACCAATCCATAGCACTGCCTTCGTCCTGCTGCTCCATCTCATAGATAGCTTCAGCAACCATGTCATCGGCAATTGCGCTGCGGTCTTCTGGATTACTGATGTCCCGCACACTACCTATACGGTCTTTTGCTCTGGACTCCAAGTACCTAGCCACTTCTGTTTTTCCTGACAGCTTAGGTGGTGTTTCTGTGCCATCTAATACAGGGATAATGGTAGGACTTGTGTCTAGCTGCAGCACTGGTGTCTTGTTTTGATTGATTGGGTCTACACCACGCTTATCCTCTATAGTTACCTGGTCATACACAGGATGAACTTTGCCTCGCACGGAGATACTGCCAATCTTGTTACCTAAGACTACTTTGCCCTGACTGGTGGGGCGTAGGCGTGGCTCAGACGGCTGCTTCGGATATGTCTGCAAAGTCACAGGTGTCTGGAAATCGCTGCTTAGGCTGTAGTGGTGCTTACCGCCTTGTTCTGTCGATACAATCGTATCTGGTCCATCGTAGTCTACCCAGGACCATCCTGCTTTCTTCTTAAACAGGTTAACCTTAACTTTGTTACCGCTTTCTTTTGTAGCTGGAGCTGCAGAGGTGTCACTGGTCTCAAGCAGTGGCTTACGATCAATAATTTTGACAGAACCACCTGCGTAGGTGTTGCCGGTAAGGTCTGCTTTAGTGTCTAGGTCGATAAAGTTACCGCCAGGTGTGGGCTGGTCTACGCCAAACGCGCCCTGCATACCTACATTGTTAAATGGCACAGGTACCACACGCGCTGCATTGATTGGGTCTGCATCGACCTCAGCGGCTGCCTGGTCACGGCTGTTCTTAGCTTCCTGCTGCTGCTGTACTCTCTCCAGGTACGGTACCAGGTACGACTGCATCTGTTCCTGGGTAACACCTTTCTCTACCGCTCTCTCAATAATGGAGTTAACCATGTCGAGAGGCTGAGCGCCCAGGTCTCTTGCTAGGTCTGCCAGGGCCGACTTGAGATACGCCTTGTTAAGCGGCGGTATGCTCCCGTCGTCATCAACTGCATTCTGCAGCTCCTGGTTAAACGCCTGGTTGTTCTCAATTCCGCGCTGGTAGTTTTGTTCCTGGCGGCTCAACTTATCCTGAGCTGCTGCTTGTCCAGCTGAGCGGTCTCGCTCTATCCAGAACTGGGGGTCAGGGTTCACTCGCAGCTTCATCATGGAAATTAGCTGGTTTAGGTTCGGTACAAATCCACCGCGCACAATTGAGCCTTGAGCTGCAATAGCTGCGTCAACAATTTGAGGGTTAGGCTCGGTAGCAATAATTTCATCGAGCATGGTCATCATCTGCTCAGGGTCTATCCCCAAGACCGATGACATTTTGCCTGCAGGACTTTGGTCGTTTGGAAGACCTCCCTGGTTATAAACGTATTCGTTCAGGTTTGCTTCTTCTTGCGCCTGAGCTTCCTGCTGTGCCTGGAGGGCTTCTGCTTCTTGAGCTGCAGCTTGCTCTGCGGCAATACTTTCTTCACGCAGACTTGGACTTGTACTACCAGGGATACCAGGCTGACCTTGGTTCCGTTTTACAAAATTATCGACTACAGAACGACGGCCTGTAACTTTATCAATCATTCGGCCAGTGCCCTGGAGAGCTACCTGACCTAGTAACGAGCCACCGCCAGTTGCTACTGCTCCACCAACTGTAAGTAAACCGCGTATCCGCTTCTCTGCCTGTACGGCACCTTTGTCGTAGCCAACTTCAGAGCCGAAAGGTGCGAACTGGTCTGTAATTGCAGACACGCCACCTTGGTAGCCGCTGTTGTGGAGCTCAGTTAACTGGTTAAGCTGGCGTAAAACAGATAGAGCCTGCTGACCCTCTCTGGTATCTCCTGCGAGAGATTCAAGTGCTGACATTTCTTGAACACCGACAGTACTTTTGGTTTTGTTACGGCCTTCTCGGTAAGCCGCTGCTGCAAGAACTTTCTGTGCAACCTCTTCAAGACTGTCCTGGTCTGTAACAGCTACCCTAGACTTTAAATCTGCAAATAGCTGCTTGAGGTCTTCTGTGTACTGGATGTGAGCTTTGTCTACAGTCTCACGAGCACCCTGAGAAGACATTTTGTCGATGTCCTGCAGGTCATAGCCGTTAGCCTCGGCTATTTCTGCCAGTCGCTGAGCAAAAGAAGCTGCGGCCTCCTGGTCTGCAGGAGCTGAGCTTGTGTTACTACCTCGGACCAGGTTAGTTGCTGCACCGAGGGTACCCAAACTGGTATCGACAATACCTGCGGAGCTGCCGCCAATGATTCCTTCACCAAGAGCTTGCCGAGCACTTACCTCTAAACCTTTGTCTGTGTTTACCGTCGTACCAACCTGCTCACCGACACTCTGGGTGCCCTCAGTAATACCCTCAATCAGCATACGTTTTAGTTTGCCAGTTGCTCCAGGCGCTAATGCATTTAATGCACCAATGCCTGCCGAGGTCCCTGCCGCATATTCCCAGTCCGATGCATTAGGCTTGTCACGCCCGTTGTTCTTTGCGCGTTCTAGGGCAATAGGCCCGAGCTGCTGGGCAGCCTCGAACAACATAGGTCCAGCAAATCCACCGACAATAGCACCGCCTGGACCAGCTACGGAACCTACTCCTGCGCCCGCTGCCCTCGCTGCTAGAGAACCAATAAATTGACCACTTTGCTCCACAGCCGCCTTTGGTAGGTATTTGTAATCAAAAGATTCGCCACCTTCGTTCATAAACTGGGCAGATGGACTTTGTCCTGGAGGCGCTTGAGTTGCATTACTTAGAGCCGCTGCAGTTTTATCGTAGCCAAGTGCCGCAGCAGTGGTGCCCATGTTTTCTAGTGGCTGGTCTATACCTCTATAAAATGCATCACCAAATCCCTCAAATGCACCATCTTTTGCCTGGGGAGCTGCTGCCTGGTTAGCATACGGACTAGGCAAAGGTGACTGATATTGACCGCCTTGCTGGACCTGCATATTATTACCAGCTGCTGCTTCTTCTTGCTTGAGCAAAGCACCCAGTCTTTTTGCAGCTGCAAAATCACCTGCGTTATGGGCATTGACAATTGCACGTTCTAACTGTCCAGACATACGGGCATTCCTTTTATTACTTGTATTGGTCAATTATTGCCTGCTCTTCTGGCGTATATTTTGTAGGCGCTTGTGGATTGGACAGTGCGGGCGAACTTGAAACTGTGGTTCCATTCGCTAGACGATTTCTAATTCTCGCGGTAGTGTCTCGTCTTTCTTTTATCCAGGCTAACCAGGTTTTCTCTTGGTCCATTGCAATCGAGGGCATCGGACGTTCAAAGACTGCCATTTCTTTGTCGGATATTGCACCTTTGGTTTGGGCAATTGAGATTAAAATCTGGTCGACTTTGAACTGCTCCATTTGCATTCTTATGACTGCTTTCGGGTCGCCAGACATACGGTCCACAAAGCGACCCCAAGTGCCATCTTTCAGCCCCGTTAAGCTGTCACCAGCAGAGGCAATATCGCTGTAAAGAGCGTCCATCTCGGCAATAGCTGTGTCGTACTGCATTAGTGTTTCTCGAGATTCACCACCGTCACTCTGGGCCTTAGCTAAAGCTGTCTGGTAGTCCATCTGGGCTTTTTCATACGCCGCTAAGCCCTCACGGTCAGAGTTCTGGATATTGGCGTACTCTTGCCCAAAGGCGGCCATAGCCGCATTGCCGCCCAGGTGACTGGCACCCTGCATAGCGCCGCCTAATCTAATCAGGCGCTCATTTAGTCCAATCTTTTGGTAGCCACTGCCCTTGTTAGCCTGGCCCATCTGCGTACCGTCTCTGCGGCTTGCCGTTACCTCAGTGTCGTCGTCATAAATCTGCGGGTTCGCGGCTGTAAATATGGCACTTTCCTGCGGGTTCATCGGTGCCTGGGGGACACCTTCCACGATTGGTGCGGGACCTTGCTGGGCTAGTACGGGAGACGGAGGCGGGGGTGCATTACTTGCTGTACCTGGTGCAGAAAGTACTGGTTCACCAGGAGCTGCACTTATTTGCATCTGCTGATACTTTGGACGTAACTCTCCATTAGGACCGTAATACACCGCCTCTTCAATATTTCCGTAAAACTGGTTTATGCCCTGGGGACTGGTGTAGTCGGTAGGGAAGTAGCTGGGCATATAATTCTGCTGGTTATATCCGCGTTGTGTAGCCATTTTTAATTCCCTTTGTAATCTTTGTAAATGTCCATACCGATACCAGCGCCCTGCATAGCCCCGCCCATCATTGCTGCGTTAGGCGAGTGCAGGTTAGGCTCGGTAGCCTGCGAGTTGTACACAGCTCTATTGAGAATGCCTCCCTGGTATTTAATCTGGTTGTCCAGGCCAAAGTCCCTGTCACGCTCGAAGCGGTTACGCTGGTCGTTCATCCGTGCCTGGTCGAACCCTTGGAGGTTGCCCCCACCCGTGTTCATCATGTTGCCGAATGAGTTCATGGCATTAATACCCTGGCCATAGGACTGCTGTAGGCCAGCATTGGCTCTCATAGCATCATTGAACTGTTGGTTTCGTTGACTCATAAAGTCACCAGCCAAACGATTTTCTATGTTAGCTGTCATGTCAGCTTTACGGTCGTTGTATCCCCGCATTAGATTGGCGTCGACAATACCTGCACGGCTACTGTTCATGTTGCCGCTTGCTGAGGCATTCATGTTGTTGCTCGTCAGCTGATTTTCAGTCAGGTTGCGGAAGTCATCACGCATCGCGGAGTTAACCAGTCCCTGGCTATTGTCCTGGGCGTACTGATAGCTGTCAGCAATGTTGTCCTGCTGCGACTGCTTATACAGGTCACCGTAGTTGGCGGCAAAGTTCTGGCCTTGCTGGGCAATGTCAAAAGCGCCCTGGCGGCCCTGGAGACCCATGTTGCCCAGGTACTGGTTGCCCATCATTTGGTATTGGTTAGGGCCTGCATATGTCTCGCCCATGTAGGCGCCAGTATTCTGCACTTGGTCCAGGTAATTACCTGCGGCATCGTATGAATCTTTGATGTAAGGCTGCGAGAAATTGTAGCCAGCCATTGCGTTGGCATTGGCTTCATCCTGTGCCCTTTTTGCGTCCTTGGCTGCCCCTCTCGAAGCGATACCTCCGACAACTGCCCCCGCGACTTGTGCTGCTGCTGCACCCATTTTAATTGACCTCTTTTATGTATATGTCTCTTATCGTTCCGTCGTGACAGAGATTGGTTTGCTGGTATTTGAAACCCAGCATTTTGATAAATTTTTTATGCTTAATGTCGTCTAGCTCGTGAAGGCACATAAGCGGAGTGTCGCGCAATGCCATTAGCAGGCGAATGCCCATTTCAAGTTCTTTCTTGACACGGACGTTGTAACTAAAGACGTTACAGTGAATCCACGTAAGACCATCGTGGTATTCATAAAAGACATCGAAATTCTGTGATTGGATTACAGGTACTCTCATGTCGCACCTCTTACCCTGGGGGTGGCGTTGGCCACACAACATCTCCCAGACTGGCGATGTCACTGGGTATGTTGGCTGGTAGATTTCTTAGGGATTGACGGTAGGTTGCCCAGGACTCTTTGACACCTGCATTGAAAGTCACATCAGGCATCTGTGTGTAATCAGAAGCTGCTAGAAGCTCATTGCGAGTAACTCTCACATTTTCTACAATTAAGTCTCTAGGGTTTTCTAGGTCATAAATTGTCTGGACGACACGTTCCTGGTCAGCGTCATAGATGTCTTGGTAGCCCTGAATCAAAGTGTCTATTGCATCTCCGCAAAACACATATTCGACCCAGGTTCCACCGACCTGTCCAAGCTGCTCATCCGTGAGAAACTGTGGACTTCCGTAAGGAGTGGTATTTTCTAAGCGTATATAAAACATTAGACGATACCTGTAGTTGTGCCAGACCAATGCGCTGTTCCGCTGCGAGATTGGTTAGTGGTACCAGTTCCGTTGTCACTAAACATTTTGATGCTGACACGGAATCGAGTAGTGGAAGTTGTGGATGAGCTTAGACTGCCTATCACCGGAATGGTGGTCCAGGAGTTACCGCCTGCTGCTGTCTTGTGGCGTAGTGTCTGTACCTCTGTATAAGAGCCTGCACTCCCACCAGTGACAGTGGCTGATTCGAGCTTTACATAGGCAGTATCTGTGGCAAAAGCCGCATCGAACACCATGTTGATGCTAGGAATGTGAGCCTTGGCAGAGTTACCTGGACAATCTACAGTCATCAGCTCTCTGTAACCTGAACTGCTTGGACCAAAGGTTTTAGAGGCACTTCCTGAGAAAGCCGAGGTCTGGTTAACCACACCGACGATATTGCCTACTGTGAGGTTATCGATACGCGCCGCAGACATCGTTACAACACCATTGGTGATGTCGAAGACTTGTGTGCCAGCCTGTCCAGCAGAATCCGCTGGGTCAATAATAGTAAACTTGTCAGCGAGAATCTTAAACGTACCAGTGGTGCCATTGTTATTTTGAGAGAACCCAGTGATATATCCGTTTGAGTTCAAGGTCACGCCATACTTAGCAAGCAGGGTGTTGTCTGCCGCTGCACGAACAGATGCCTCAGTAGCCACCGAAGCCGTTATCGTATTATCAGCAGCAATCCTTGCATTAGCTTCAGCAGTATCCGCAGCAGCCCTTGCAGTTGCTTCAGTAGTGACACTGGCAGACACAGTACTAATGCTTGCTGCGTTCGCCGTATCTGCATTCGCTCTGGCGGTTGCTTCGCTAGCCACAGCAGCAGCAAGCGTGGTGTTATTGCTTGTAACTGTGGATGTTAGTGACGTTATGTCTGAGGCTAGTGCAGTATCTGCATTCGCTCTTGCTGTTTGCTCACTGGCAATAGCGGCAGCGTTAGTCGCGTCACCAGAGTTAACTGTGGCCGTTAGGTTATTAATGTCAGTTGCTAGGGCGCTGTCTGCGGATGCTCTGGCAGTCTGCTCACTAGTAATTGAGGACTGTGCAGCCGCTATGTCAGTACCTTGCTGATTAACTGTGGCTGTGAGAGTAGTTACATCGGAGGCGATAGCCGAGTCAGCATTAGCCCTAGCCGTTTGCTCTGCAGTAACACTGGCTTGTGTAGCCGCAATGTCAGTGCCTTGTTGATTCACGGTCGCGGTCAGAGTGGTAACATCACTTGCTATCGCTGAGTCAGCGTTCGCTCTAGCAGTTTGCTCAGACAAAATGTCAGCCTCTGCTGCGGCAATATCAGTACCTTGCTGATTGACTGTAGCCGTCAATGTGGTGACATCGGAGGCTATCGCTGAGTCAGCATTAGCCCTAGCCGTAGACTCCGAGGTAACTGAAGCTTGAGTAGCCGCTATGTCTGTCCCTTGTTGATTGACGGTAGCAGTAAGCGTTGTAACGTCGCTTGCTATCGCTGTGTCAGCAGTGGCCCTAGCTGTTTGCTCAGCAACAATTTGTGCCTCTGCTGCCGTGAGGTCTGTGCCCTGCTGGGTCACCGTGGCAGTAATTGTCGTGATGTCTGATGCCAGTGCCGAATCTGCACTTGCTCTTACAGTCTGCTCGTTTTGGATAGCGGCTTCTGCATTAGCTAGGCTGGCACTAATACCCGTAGTCACAATTGTAAGGTCTTCCAGGTCCGAGCGTGTTGACCTCGAGTTCTGGTTGGTGTTGCTCAGCATGTTTTCTAAACGCTGAAACTCATCGACCACAAAGGTCTTAATACCTTTGTCGCCAGTCTCTAGCGTAGGGAAAGGCTTACGCTTATAGCCAGTAGGTACCTGGGACATCGCTACCTCCTGCCTGTGGTGGTTATCTCTGCATCAAACCCTGAGAAATCAAAGTTCTTGGTGTCCAGGACATCCATGCGATAGGCCAGGTATCGCCCAGCTGCTCGGGAATCAATCTTATGTTGGTACGATGCGTCAAAGGTTACCTGGGGCTCATAGGTAGGCGCAGAGTTCTGGAGGTCCGCAGCACCAAAGGTAAAGTGGAACTGCATGTTCGAGGATTCTGTGGAGACCTGGGGGTAGATGCGAGACACCACCTTATACATCGATAGTTGCATCATCTCGTCCAGGTCTATACCTGTGCGCTCGACAAAGGGAGCCTTGTTAGCCTCACTGTCGTAGGGGGCAGACAGCATGCTTGAGCTGCCGGTGAGGTCCAGGCCATAGAGCTTGTGTGAGCTAATGCCGTCGGGGGTGCTACTCTTCCCTACAAAAACAATATGGCTGTCGTACCCAGCCTCCTGGCTGAAGTAGGTACCACCAAAAGTGTCATAGCTATCCGCTACTGTGGCGTAGGTGGCCGCAGTGGGTATAGACGCTGAGGCTGCTGCAGATACATTGGGGAGGTCCATAAAGGACCAGGTACCATTCTTATAGTTATACACGGCAGCTCGGTTACATTCTGTACCGCTGGTGTACTCGGCCATGTCATCGCCAGACACATAACAAAAGTAAACTTCCTCCAGTGCGGGGTTAGCCTGGACAAAACACTTGTCAGTCTTGGCGGTGTTAAGGCTAGAGAAGATGTACTGCTTAACTTTCTCATCGACAATACTTTGCTTGCTATGCGTGTCGTGTATATAGATGTCATCAGTACCAAAAACAAAGTGTCTACCCTCGATTTCTACGGCACAGTTCTGGTTGATGACACCGACATCTGAGAACAGCTTTCTGAAGTTAAAGATAAAGTTGCCACCTGTGAACTCCATCAGGTAGACCTGGTCTCTCGAGTAGATAACAAAGTTAGTACCTAGGGACGCTCCGTCTAGGATGGGGGTCTTCATCTCGACTAGGTCATTGAAACCTGCGCTCTTAGTGGCATCAGATGCATCCCAAGAATCAGGGACAGAGTTAGCTACAGCGGGATTGGACCAGCGCACTCTGGTGCTGTACCCAGTGCCACTCTCAGTGGTGTTTAGAGCCAACAGGAAGTCCCCATAGGCCCTTAGAGAGGCAGCCCTCCAGCTGCTATCCCAGTGGGGCAAAGAGGCGAACTGAGTGCCTCCCTGGGCCATATACACAGGTACCTTGTCCTCTCGGTTTAGGTACGTAATGTCAGCCAGGGTGGTCGCTGTAAACTTCAAAGTGCTGGCTGAGGTAGTCGCTATGCTGCCCTGGCGAGACACCAGGTTGCCATTGCTGTACTCACGTATCTGGTAGGTATCTGAGGCAATGATGACTGAAGAGAACGCTGAGGCTGAGGCTGCAGAGATACCGTGGACAAAGGCAGGAGCAATAGCCAGAGTATCCTGGACATTCCTAAAGACAGGTGCCCTGGACACAGTACCTTCGTCAAAGCGTACATTCTTGGCCCTGGTGAAAGCTTCTGCAGGGAGTGAGGCAGGAGGGATGTCAGTGACTACACCTGCAGTTCCTAGCCCTCTAATAGGTAGATTCTGCGGCATACTAAAGCTCCTAAGCTACTCTTTTCCACATGTACACAACCATGTAAGGCTGTAAGTTATTGTGGGCTCCACCACCCCCAGTGTCCTGGGTGGCAATGGTGGCTGTGGGGTCACCTGGGTTGGTGCCTGCAGGGTGTGTGGTCTGCCCCAGGTTATCCAGCTCCTGGTACAGCACATCGTGACTGTGGGCAGGTATCTCACTGACGTTGAGGGTGTGAGTCTTAGCACCCCCAGTCTCTTCTACAGTGTCAAAGTCCGTATCGTTACTATCGATACCGACCAGGACCCTACCGGCCCCTATAGCTAACCAGGTACCTCCAAACAAAGTGTCGGGGGTGGTACTTACGACCGAGGTATACACAGCCCCCACGGGGTAGCATAGGAGGGCATCGATACCTAGCAGGGTCTGCAGGGCAGCCTGGCTGATACCAGTGCCCAGGGAGGGGCTAGAGCCATCTGAGGTTATCGCAGGCTCAGCTACAGCCA
>Ga0099847_1000172_pt1 | contig 21103 bp, 10 predicted proteins | sample CB_VirMetaG_2_FD_78178 | JGI IMG/M metagenome (GOLD analysis project Ga0099847, IMG submission 78178) | Freshwater to marine saline gradient viral communities from Chesapeake Bay - CB_1504_2 Viral MetaG | ecosystem: Environmental > Aquatic > Marine > Coastal | place: USA: Chesapeake Bay...
AGCCTCATTGTACTTGGTTCTTAGCTAAAAGAAGTTTTACTTCTTGAACCTCCCTCAAGAGCTGCTTTATGTCCTCTTTGAATTCAGAGTTGTCAGCCTCAAGAACGGCAACACGAGCTGAAAGCTTGTTGTAGTCTGCTTGAAATTTTATCCACCCTCCTACTAAGGCACCCGCCACTGCTAAAAATTCAAAATGACTTAAGTTTTCAGGCATTATTTCCTGGTTTTCTCTACGGTCCTACCAGCAAAGTAAGCTCCGAATACGGTTAACATTAATATCTCTAGCAAAGATACGTAACTATCCTTAACGTTAAATGGTTGGTTATCAAGGCTGTCCAAAAACATTGTCGTTACAAAAACAATAATTAATACAATCAACATGATAGGTCTGATAAGTTTTGCTAGCTTAATGTCGCTGCTCATGTCTGCTTGCCAACGCTCTGTTACATTCTTCTGGAACTGAACCTCTGCATCTATCTTAGCTTTTGCTTCAGCTGGATCAATACCTGATTCTTTTTTGAGTAGGTTTTTTACAATACCAAGTCCTCCCTTATCTGGAAGTAGATCGCCTACCGTGTCAAGTACGCCTGGGGCTTTTAGCTTAAGCCAAGCGCCGAGTTTAGTGTCTTTAATTTTGTCCATACTGCTCTAGATATCTTGACTCCATTAAGTCCAATATATATTTACTGTGCTCCATAAACGAACCGTCTGGGTTATACGATAGAAGAGACTTGTATCTATTGTTGATGTCATCAAGAGATTCTATCTTCTCAACGTCTGTCATAGCTTGATAGTCTTCTGTTTGCATAAAATTCTTAATCTCATTGTACCTCGGTACATTGCTCATTTCAAGAGCGTTGTTTACTTCCTCAGCAGTAAGCTTAATGTTAAAGTCTTCTTCTGGGTTTTCTAAAAAACTGTAAGTAACACCCAGAGTTTCGTAGGCTTTTTTAGCCTTACCTCTACGAACCGAAGGTTTACGTATTTTTCTATACACAGAAGAAGCATAATAAGGTGTCCCAACAGCCTTGGTTAATACTCCAGTCCTTAGGTATAGGTTTAATATCTCTATAGAGGTTTCATCCTGTGAGGCTTCTCGTTTTTTTGTTGCGTCGAACATATAGTACGCAAACTGATTTCCACCAACAGGAGCCTGATCAATTCTCTCACCTTTCCAGTTTACTTTTACTGGAAGTCCGCCAGTGTCGAAAGTCCTTTCCCTTACGTGGTTTTTTATTCTGTCTGCTAGATCTACATCTCGTTTGTCTGGCATAAACTCCCTGCTTGACTGATCGATTCCGCTCAGCACGTTAGGCAGGAACATAGAAGAGAAAGCTTTAGATATTGTTTCTGCGTATCTAAAGAAAGCCCTTTCAAAATCCTCAGGATCCTTAGTGCTTGAGATTACACTTGTAATTCCGTTCAGCCCCTGAAGGAAGCTTTGATCCATCATATACGCCATCACTGATACGTTATCGAACCCGAAAACTTTTTTCAGTGCGTTGTTCCCGCTAAAAGGTTGTTCAGCCATTTCTTTTGCAGCCTCTGGAGAGGTAGAGTGAGCGTAAGCACCCATTATAGTTCCGAAAACCCCAAGCGTCTGATAGGATCTAAACTCATCACCAGCCTGCGGAGCAGGATCACCGCCCTCTAGCATTCTTCTTAACCCGTCAACGTTTATGCTGTTTGGCGGGAATGTATCATACATGAGGTTTGTTTTTTCATCATCCTCCCAGTCTACACTTCCGCTTAGAAGACCCTGAGAGATAAGGTGCAAGGCTGTCGTGCTTATCGCTTGTCCAACCATGACCTTACTCAGAGTTTTAGAAGCCTCTGTGTAATCTTTGTTGCCCATTTGAATACCCATCTTTCCAATTCCAACAACTGGAGAGGCATAAGTCAGGGTCTCTTCGGTAAAGTTGGCTATCGTAGATACATAAGGAACGTTAAGCCTAATGAGATACTTAAAGAATCCTTCAGCGTCAAAGCCTTTAACGTTCTTAAACGCCTCACCCATTCCTTTTGAAATGTTATCAATGATCCACATGCTTCCCCTCGCAAGTCCCATAGGTTCCTGGAAGGTTAGCTTTCTACCCTCGGTTGCTCCTTGTTCTGCGCTGTCCTTGTCTGGGAATTTTAAGAACTGAGCAAGCGCGTCACCTTCAAGGCCTTTTGCTTTTGCTAGACTGTAAAGCTCCAGACCCTCAGCAAACCTTCTAAAAGGAACATCACCTAAACTCAACAGCCTGAACATAGCCTCGGCAGGAATTCCAAAAGTTCCCTGAACCAAAAGCTTAGCCCTTTGATTAACCTCATTCCTGAGAGTAACACCCTCTGGAAGGTCGCTTGACATAGCGGCCATCAATGATCTAATAGGCATGAATCCTCTGCTCATCCTCCACTCAGACATGTCTTCTTCCCTGCCCGTAATCACCTGCTCCATAGCCTCCACGGATCCAGCCCCAAACTTTCTTAAAGCGTACAAGTACCCAGCAAGAGACAGCTTTCTCTTTTCTTTATGTAAGCCCATGAGTTCAAAAGCCTTGGAAGTAGGCATCGACATAATATCAATTACAGTCTTCGGTATTACGTTTGCCAGGTTGTAAACCACGTTCCTAGACTGAGACATCATAGTAAGCAAATTACCCTGAACGAGTTGAGTGCCTATCTCGGACCAGGTTTTTTCCGTATACATATTAGCAAGAGTATCAAGCTTAGACTGAGTTTCGTTTAAGTCTTTCTTCGCTTTTTTAAACTCAGCTTCTACGTCCTCTCCAGCTATTCCTCTTTCCAGCAAGTCTTGAGCTTTCTTGTAAGCTGCCATGTATGTTTTGGTGGCCTCAAGAATTTTGTTTTTCTGCTCTTCAGAAAGGATCTTACCCTGTGCTTCTGCTTTTTTAATTATCACACTTGCCATTCCCTGAGGACTGCTTGTCTTCAGTTCAGCCATGTGTCTGAGAATTCTACCAGCTGTTGTTCCAACCGCAGACAACCTATCCAGGACTCCAGCAATGCCTATGTCATTGCCTGTTTCTTGCATCCTGTTTATTAGCTCGATTCCTGCCAGGACACCAACATCGTCGTTTCTTGTCGCTAAATTATCCAAAGCGTCGCCCCTCATCAAACTAACCAGCTCTTGAGCGCTAAGATCTTCTAAGTTTTTCTTTTCGTTTGCAATGCTCTGTCTATCAATATAGTTTTCTGGATTACTTACAATCTCATTTTTAAATCTTCCGAACTCAGAAGAGTTTGCAAGGCGTTTAGATGTACCCCTAAGTCTTCTCCCTTTTATTACGTTACCGTGCTCGTCTATGGTTAGGTTGGCAAACCTTGCTCGATCCTTAGCTGTCAATGACTTGTAAGCCATTTCAAACATCTCCTGAGGCTCGTTGGCTAGAGACTGGTTTCTCTGCTTCATGATAGACATGAAGTTATTAAACGCTCGGAAATGCTCTGGGTTTTCTATCACTATGTTCTCTGACTTCTTGCCTCTCTCAATAGAGTTTCCAGCATATCTAACTTTCCCAGAAGCGATGATGACATCACCTGACATATACACCTGCTCAGCACTCTTGATGATATTCCCGTAAGAATCAACAAAGGAGTCTCCGTGAAGAGGATGCCTCATAAATACTACCCCTTCAACAAATTCATCAAACTGATCTGATGGCTTGTTTTCAGAAACCTTTCCTTTCACATTAACCTCTGAAGCTCTCCCTTCTAGCAATTTGCTAATGTCAATCTTACCAGTACCAAACTTTACGTTCTGCATAGATTTTACGCTTCTACCCTTAAATATCCCAGGCAGATTGTAAGACCTGCTTTGTGGATGAGCCGATAGATTAAGCGTCTTCTTTGCCGAGAACATTACAGCCTCAGTGTTTTCTCCTTTCATGAACTGACCCATACCTTCACTTAGGTCTGCTCTATCTATATATGCTTGAAGCTTTTCAGAGTCAGGCTTTCCCTTAAAGTCGTTTTCTATCTCAGGTATTTTCGTGAATCGGCTAAGCATTTCAGCTGGAGTGCCTTGCTGAACAGCAGATGACTCAAGCTTTTCTATTGCTTTTTCAAATGTCTCTTGAGAGAAATCATCATAGATTCTGTTTGCAACACCCACAGCCTGAGGAAGTACATGATTAGCTGCAAAGATCATCTGCATAACCTCGCTTCTCGTTACAGATTTATACCCTGGTTTCTTTCTAAGTTGTTCAACAATAGAATCAACCACCTCAATGTTACTATCAAAGAGATTTCCAGCTGACCCCTTTTGAGTCATGCGATTGTCGTATAAATATCTTAATTCTTTTTTTAAGTTGTCCCCCGTGCACACTACCGTTCCGTCAGGCCTGGTAGACTTTGAGCCCATGTTGTCCTTAACCCATTTAGCAACCCTCTTTAAATCATATACGGTGGATCCATCAGCTGTTCTTATCATCCACTCTTTTTGAACAGCATCTATTCTTCCATATTCAAATTCCCTTAACACAGAAAGAACGTCGCCCACTTGGAAACTGACAACCTCAGAGGGTCTATACCTAGAGTCTAAGTAATTAACCAAGTGCCTGTCCTGAGTTACCACAGAGTCGTTTTGATAAAGATTACCCATGAAGGCACCTATCTTAGACCAGTTCCCTAAAGAATCCTGAATATTAATCCGATTGTCTCCCGTCTTTTTTAATGCGTTTCTTTTAAAGACTGTAGGAGCTTCAAACCTGTAATGAGGAAGTCCATTTGAGGTTCCGTCAATATTGAGGAGGTTCTTTAACCCAACGGCTATAGGAAGTGCGCTTCTTTGACCGTTAAATTGAGAAGCTTTAAGACCTTGAGCAGTCATAGACTCTATTAACAGTTTTGTTCTAGCGAAGTTTACTTTAGATGGGTTCTTGCCAGGTGTTTGCAAAAGGTCTTCAAGAACAGCAGAATAAATCCTTAAACTCTCAGACAGATTGGGGACAGCTCTGTTTCCGTTTGAGGTTACAGCAACTATAGCGATAAGCAAGTCTTTATGCTTTCTAGCTAGCTCTAGTTTTCGAGGGTTGTCTACGGTAAAGTTACCGTCAGAGTCTTGAGACTTCCCTACAGTCTGTATAGCTAAGGGATCACTGTATGATCCGTCTTTATTCTTAGTAGAACTTACCTGCTTGTAGAAATTCTTATAAAAGTTTCTTGGGTTTTTATTTAGAAAATCATTTACAAACATCAGCTCTTTAGCGACAACCTCGCTCATCAGAGACATATCCTCTTTGTTTTTTGTCAGATCGTTTCCGTTCAGAATTAACTCCATTTGAGTTTCCTGAATCAACATAGCAAAATACATCTGTTGCATTAAGTGAGCTGGAACTCCGCTACCTATTTTACCCTCACCAGCTTGATCCATATAAAGATTAATCTGTGCTAAAGTTTCTGGATCTAGTAAGTCTTTAGTTCTTCTTAGTCCGTCTTCTAGAAGCTTTCTTTTTTGAGCAGGCTTCATGTCAGAAGCTTCTGAAAGAGACCTTCTAAAAGCAGCTGAATACAGAATAGACTCACCAGCGTAGTTCTCTTGTACGTAATCGTTTACCCTATCGAGAAGAGCCTCATGATATTCAGGAGATCCTTTTACGTTTTCTTTTATTGGGTCACCGAATCTATTTGTCTTTGTCTCGCTATTCACGCCTTCTGGTGTGAAGTCAGACATAAGGGAGTCAATTATTAAGTTTGCGTTACCGCCTCCTATTCCAGGATCAGTTCGCCTCATTACCTCCCAAAGCTGTTCCTTTGCTAGCTGCACTGCCTTAATAGCTGAAAGCCTTCTTTCGTTCTTTTCATTGGCTTCGGCTTTCTTCCTTTCAAGGGAGGTCTGATACATGCTCTTCATAGCTGGCTGCATAACTACTGGAGCTCCAGTGTTTCTATCTACCAGCGCCTTTGGTGGTCTTAAATTTTTTGTGTTACCTGATTCATCCACGTATGTCATTTGACCGATCCTAGTGTAAGCACCATTACCAGTCATCTTTCTATACCAATTGGCAAAGTGGAAATAGTCGTTAAACGTGTATGACTGCGGAGCCCCGTAAAGCCTAGTAGTAGAATCATATGATGAGTCATATGACTTGTAGTATGTAACCTTCTTGTTGTCTAAGAACGTAGGCCTTCTATTAGCACTGTAAGCTGTTTGATCAGAAACAGGAACTTGCTGGGCTTCGTCTACTTTAGATTGCTCGCTAGGGTCAAGCTCAAACAACTCATCGAATTGTGCGGAAATATCCTGACTGTTTCCGTCTCTCAGGCTTTTAGATAGCTTATCTAGAACCGCCCTAGAGCTACCTCCACTCTCAGTAAACGAAGGGAAGAGCTTAACAAAAAACTGAGTCATCCTGTCAATAGTAGAAGCCTTTAGGCTTTTCTCATTAGCTACATAAGCGGCTATAATCTCTACGTACTTTTCCTCAGCCAGCGTTCTGTCGCTAGCCCCAAACTCCTCCCTGTAGTACCTCATCTTCTCATTGACAGCATCAACAAGAACCTGATCCGATTCCATTATTTCATTCAAGTCAGACCTTAATTGCTTTCCAACGTTGTCTACACCTTGTAGTTTTTTGTGGATATACGAGTGAGCATACTCCTCAACAACGTCTTTTGATGTAGCTCTTTCCGTCAAAAATACTTCTCCAGAATTTTTGTCATAAAAAGCATTAACACCTTGCAGGCCAGAAAGATAGTCCTCTTTAATTTTTTTCTTTTGACTTTCTGTTAATGACTGATCCTGAAGCAACCTTCTTGTCAGGGCAAGATCTGAAAGCACAATAGAATTAGTTTGAGAAAAAGCCTTAGATAAAACATCAAGAGATTGACTAGCACTTTCGGTCAGTACGGCTTCTGGGTTTTTAGTAAGGTCTTCAATATCTTCTAATCTTCTTTCTGATATCTCTTGAACCCTAGCTGCTTGGCCTTCGCTAAGCAACTCTGAAGCTTTTTTGAATAGGTCCGTTTCATTAGCCCCTCTTCGAGTCATGTTGGCAAGCTCCGACACCAGCGCTGCCTCGGTCTCTTCGTTGACAACCCCCTTGTCAACAATCTTATTTAGCTCTATCTCTGACGCAGCTTCCTTGAAAGATGTCGCCTGTGGGTTTACTAAAGTAACAGGATAAACAGAATCAACCATCAAGAACTGATTTGTTCCGCTTCCACTGTACTCAACCTTTTTGTAGCCTCTCTTCTCAAGCATACTAGCTATCTCAGCATCAACAACAACCTGAGCCGCCTCCATTTCAATAATCTTATCGGTAATGTTACTGGCGTTTCTACCCTCGCTGGATAAGACATCCCCGCTAGATACCTTTTCATTTAGCTCCATTTGAACCTCAAGGGACTCAGCAGAGTTTCTTACCCTCTCGGCTCTTTTACGCATTGAGTCAGCCTGAATAGGGTTGTCTTGACCCTCTAGTTTTTTTGCGTAAGCCTCGAACATAGAGGCTCTTTCGTTTAATGTCTCTAGTCTGTTGGATACTTGAGCGCCCTCCATGATACCTTCTTGAGCGGCAAACAAATTAATATACTTACCTTCAATCTTTGTTCTGTCAGCTACAATCTTTTCCGCCTGTAACCTCAGGGCTTCTTTTTCTTTGTTGGATGTGCTGGCTTCGATTTGCTTAGCTATTGATACTAGTTCAAGCGAATTGTCAAGAAGCTCAATACCGTCAGCCGCATTCTGATCACCTATAAACTGATGAAACTCAAACGAGTCCAGTTGAAGAGCGCCTATAACACCCATTTCTTCAGTAAGTGCATTTAAAGCAACCTCTCTTTCTTTACTGTTTGCTTCAGTAGAGCTGATGATGCTTTCCATTTCTGTTCGAAAAAACCTAGTAGCACCCATGTTGTTTATGTCCGCGCTAGAAGAAAGAGATGCGCTGATCTTGTTCTTAGCTGCTCCAACTAATGAGGTACTACCACTCAAGCCAAAACTAGCAAGGGCTACATCTCCTAGCTCGTAACCAAAACCTTCAAAGTCTGTTTTCCCACCCGCTTTGTACTCTATGGAAGCCTGACCTATTGTGTTTACTAGCTCCATGCCTGTGTCTATGCCTGCGTCTCCAAAAAAGTTAGTTATTTTTCTTTTTGCAAGAGATCTAGTGGTTTCTCCCAACCCCCTAGTAGTATTAGCGGTCAATAGTCTTAATTGGGCAGCAGTTGCAACCTTCTCCGTGGCGGCCTCAAGAATAGACATCCCATTTAGAAAAAGAGCTCTCTCCATGCCAGAAGAGTTTTTGTACCACTCCTCATCCCTTACAGAGTTAAATGTTCTTACCATGCTGTTGGTATAGAATAAAAGCCCTACTCCAGTACCCCCAGTAATCATACTTAACCCCATAGCAGCTACAGTGTCTGGAGCCATTTCTCCAATCGAATTTGTAGCCTTAATAAGTCCACCGTATATATCTCCATTGAAAAGGCTTTCCATTGCACCTTTTCCGCTCACATCAAAAGCAGATAAATTCTCCGCCCATTCCTTTCCGCCTGCATCAAAATCAGACTCAATTCTGTCATGTATAGACCTATTGTTTTCTTCTATTTCGTTTCTTTCTTCTTCAGTTTTTGCCATAGACATAGCAACCTGATAATCAATATGAGCTCCGAGGTGAACTGGAGCTGAAGCTATAATTCCTGGAAGGTCTGCTAGGCCGCCTATAAAATCCAAATGACCAGTAAACTCAAGCCCAGTACCGCCGAAGTTTTCGTCTCCTCTAAGAGACATAGCAATTCCACTTCTATCACGAATGATCTCCTCGAACTCAGCTTTCTCTTCGTCTGTCATACCCTCCGACAGCTTTTGAAACTCTTCTTTTAGATACTCTTCTTTCTTTTTGTTTACCGCTTCTATTTCCTCGTTAGTCAAGTTTCTTTTACCGCTAGCAACCTCTCTACCAGTTAAAGGGTCAACAGACATGTATGGGTCTCCGAACACAGGAGCGTCAGTAACTCCAGAGAGAGGGGTTACCTCAGGAACGAAAGCCATTCGATCCTCTCCCTCAAAATAAACTCCACTAGGGTAAAGCACAGCTGAATCCTGAGATTCATAGTAGTCTCTGTTAAACTGAGTTGCTATGGCCTCTTCGAAAGTCAGATTGCCATTGTAGAAGCCGCTTAACACCTCTTCTGACGCACCCTCAAGAAACTGTCTTTCCGCAGAAGCAATCAAAGAAAAAGCGGATCTAACTGCAACTGGATGAGCCTTAGAAAAGTCTCTTACCTTTCTGTTTTCAGATCTTGACCGCTCTGAAATATTTTTAAGCTGAGAAGCTTCAAACATAAGGCGGTCATACTCTTGACCTTTTTTTGTCGCCTCCTTGCCTAATATTTCGCCTTGTTTATAGAGAGATAAATTATCTTTGCCTAAAGACCTTTCTATCTTTCTTGCCTGCTTCTCTAAAGCCCTAGCTTTCCTAGACAGCTTATTAGGAGCGTTAATAGAGCTTTCATATATAGCTTCTCCTGCTTGATTAAAAGCTTTTGTGTAAGAGGCTACAAAGGCTTGTTCTCTTTCTGGGTCTAGGTTTAAAGCGCTGATATCCTCAGTAAAAGATTCAACGTTAGGAGAAAACTCAAAGGCTGAGCTTATAGCTTCGTTTCTAGTTCTTGCCCCGTTCCACTCTACCTCTATGTCTTCAATCTCTTCCTCATCGTATCCCAGCTCTCGATAAAACCCTTGAAGTGGATCAAACCGACCCGTTGAGCTTGAGTCTTCCTGGGCCTTCTTGTAGGCGCTATCAAGGGCAATCTTGCTGTCTTTTCTTTCTGTAGCTAAAGCTGTTATTTCTTTGATCTGATCTTCGTTAAGAGACACTCCAGTCTCTTCCTGAAACCTACTGTAAATATCATCGTACCCCTCATCTTGAGTTTCGCTCAGTACGTCTATAAGCTTGGTTGCCTCAGTATTAAACTCTGAGTTGTATTTATCTACACGCGCTTGATACTCAGCGTTTAACGAGTCCACCTCGGACTGATCAGCTGCGGTCCTTGAGGTGTTTATGATATCCTCTTCAAACTCAGGGTTTTCGGAAATTTGATTGACCTGCCACGCAGTCAAGGGAAGGCTAGGCTGTTCTATAGAACTGAACTTCCCACCCGAAGGCTCGGAATTTGTATCCTTTTTTTTTTGGGTTTCTTCAACCCCTTCTTCAGCTAACTCCCTAGTTACGATTTCAGCAGCTTCGTTGTAAGGTAGATTCCGTGCTACAACCAATTCGTTTACCCTGCTTTCAAACTCTTGACTCATAGGTGATCATTTTCAACAAAGATAACCAAATTTGGTCAGTCCTCTTTGCTGAGCAGAAAACCTAATTTTCTTGCGGCTCCAGATCCGTACTTAGCTTCAAACCTAGAGAACACAGACTTAGACACTCCATCCATATCTTTAATGTCCCTGAATATCTGAGCAGGCATCTTTGCCCCATCCTTCATGGTGAACTCAAACCTACCGCCACCAGCGAAGGTCATTCCAGAAACCTCTTCATCTTGGATAGCAACAGAGCTTCCTTCCTCGTTCCTCTCTGGAGTTGGCATCTCTTCAGGAGTAACTAAAGAAGAAGCCTGTTCTATGTACAGCATTTTAGCCGCCTCCATATGCTGCTCATCAGCCATTACCTCCTCTTCGGTTATACTCTTTCCTTGTTCTTTTTGTATCGCTAGATAGTTTCTAACTGAATTCTTTAAAGCTTCTGGGTTTTTGCTAAGCTGTCCTTGCATCCAGGACTTGATGGACTCAGCACTTTCCATGACCTTTGTTGGGGCTTTTTGCTTAGTGAAATCAGCTCCATTTACAATAGGCAACTCTACCAAAGAAGGTGCAAATGGCATCTCAGGATCCTGCGCTTCTAATATGTTAGACGGCAAGCCCTTAAACACAACAAACACTCCATCTGGTTCGATAGTGACTGAGCCGAACCTATACCCCGTATTAACAGACTTGAGGGCTGATTCGTAATCGTTTTGATCCTTAGCGTCCTTTACTCCTTGAGCATCAAACTCTGCGGGATTTGAAGCATTACCAAAAGACCTTAGCATAGCCCCCATAAAGGTAGGAGAAGAAGGAGTAGCTGACTCGAAAGAACCAAAATTCTGTTTAAAGTACTCTTCTTTAGCATCTATAAACTGAGTCAACTGAGAGGCAACCTGGGCAAACATAGTCACCCCATTGTTTCCCATATCGGCAAAGTCGTCAATCTTATTCGAAAGCGCTGCCGCCCACTCAGCAGACATGGCTTGATGCATTTCAAACATTGTTTGAGACGCAGAAGAATCCATCGACTTAATAAGCTCCCTTCTTTTATTCTCGTAGGCTTCGTTCATCTCTTGTCAAATTCTTTTAGCAAACCCTTTACATATTTATGAAGGGGAGAGCCTCCCTTAGAAGCCAAAGCCTCCAGTGTTCTGGCTTGGTTTGGGTTAAAAATATATTCACCCCCAGTCATTTCTCCAATCTTAGAGCCCTCTCGCATAATGTCTATTGGGTTGGTTGCGTGAGAAAACTTACCAGGTGTTTTTTGCACGCCACCGTTTCTTTTTTCGTCTGTAGCTGTGTTTTCAAGCAGCCTTTTTTGAGTGGCGTTTAGGCCGCCCTCAAAGTTAAAATTTTGACCAATACTCCTCCCCATAATTCGCTCAAAAGCTGTCTTTTCTTTAGCGGGAGATTTTTCTTCAGGTTTTTGTATCGCCTCTTCTTGTTCTTCAGCGGTCTGCTCAGTCTGTTTGGCCTGAGCATGAAGCCCCGAAAGACCAGTATACCTGCTCATTTCCCCAGCTTCTTTAACCCCCTGAGAAAAGGCTCCAGCAGCAGCAACGGTTCTGTCTTTCTCAAAAAATTTCTTGTCAGCAGTGTCTCCTGGGTCTCCAAAAAGAAAGTTTCCAACTTTTGAGCCTCCATCTGCATACTCTGGAACTTTGGCTCCGCTCTTACCAGTAAGAAATTGAGAGGCCATGTTCATGTACTGATCCGTTCTCGCATCTTTCTGCCTTCTCTTTTCGCCCCGCAACAACTCCCTGTCGGCCCTTGATAAATCCTGAAGACTTCGAGTTCTACTTAAGTCTTGGGCTGCGAGGCCAACGTTAGCATCCATTCTGCTCTGCTCAACTCCAGCATAGTCCTTCAAGGCTTGCTGTTGCCTATTCTGAGAATCAGCCTCTATACTAGCCATCTTGTTGGCTGCCGCTCCTTGCACAGAACCCAACCCACCAAGCAACGCTTTTGCTCCGCCAGCCTTCAGCGCACCAATACCAGCAGCTTCTTGCTGTGACGCTTGTTGCCTTAACAGATCAGCAGCTTTGTCTTGTTTTGAAGCAGCTAAAAACTGATTGTACGAATCTCCAACTCCGTACTGTCTTTTACCTAGAAGATCTTTTTCTTGAGCCCCCAGCCTATCTAATCTGTTATTTACTCGATCAGTATCACGTTGAAGTCTCTTTTTATCAGTCTGCTGATTAATTATCTTAGGCGCGGCTAGCAGAGCTAGTGGTATTAATGGTGCTGGCATAATGCAAATATAGTTATTGTTCTCCTAGTGAGCTATGATACTTAGATTCGGACACGTTAACGTTAACTGAGTATAGCTCTGCGCTAGAAAGTCCTGTGTTTGTTAGGTTTATTTTTGCCCAATGACCCCTCATGACGTCTCCGTTTGTTGCTGGCCCAATCATAGTCCTATTGTTTCCAGGAATATATGGATTTGCCGCAGCCAACGTAAAGCTGTTTTTAGAAACAGAGCTAATCTGAACAGTTTGACCGTTTATAGATACATCCACACCAAGGGGAATATTCAACTTGTCTATTCTGACGTTGCTTGAAGTAAATGTAGTGCTGTCAGAAGTGGTTAGATTACCTAAGTAGAGATTTTCGCTCGTACTGTTATCAGACGTATCTCTAGGTATTGCAGCGTAGTAGCTGCCCTCTCTGTCTTCTGTGAATGAAGTTATGGTTCCAGATAACTGACCAAGGTCAGTGGTTATGCCTGGGCTTATATCCCAATTTGAGTTAGTGGATCCATCACCCTCGATAGAGATAGATTTAAATACTTTAACCTTAGAGGGCGAAAGCTTTGAAACCATTTGAAAAGAAGAAGCGGCGACGCCTTCACCGTGAAAAACGTTTTTATATGGCGAATCATGCCTCCAAAACATGAAGTCTGTTGTGCCGTCTTTGTATTTCGCACTATACATCATGTTATCTACATCTGCATATACGTCTGGGGTGAAGCTGTACCTGCTCTGCCAAACACCTCTACTTGCGTCATAACCAACAGTCGATTGATTAGTTCCGTCAGAGGTGAGTCTAGTTATATAGTAGAAGTTATCTCTAGGATCATATCCACTTACATATTTTGTAGCCGAAACTGAGAAAAATTCTTCAAAGAAAGAACTCATGTTCTTCTCAGATATAGGTGTTAGCTGTCCCCCTGAAAGGGCGCAAACAGCTTGCCTAGACTTATCCACAAAGTAAACCGTATTGTCTTTTATCAAAACAGCTTCTGGATTGTTTCCGCATCCATAGTCACCAGTAGAATATCTTTTTTGGCCTAATACGTCTGTGGAAATAGCCACGTTGCTTGATCCCCCTGCATATTCGATAATATTCTTACCGACTGGAATTAAACTGAGCTTGTTTTGCTGAAGGCCAACTAAGTCATCGTTATAGTTACCTAAATACCTTAACGGACCGTAAGAGGACTCAACAGAATCGAAGTTGCCTAAACTAGGGTTAAAAGAGGTTAGAGATAGGTTCTCAACATCCTCTGCATAAGCATCTCCAAAAATAATTCCATTCTCAACCCTTCTTTCAGCAGATCGCTCAAAAGCAACATGGGGCCTTCCCCTGCTCCAGTCTTTAGAGGAGAAGAAATCAGATACCGCGCTAGTCTCCACCCAGGTTTCTTCGAACCTCCATGTGTCGGGGTCGTTGATCTGAGGGCTCCAGTAGTTGTTATGGAAGGCTGTAGATGTAGCTATCTGCCTCCAGTGGACATCTCCCTCCGTAAGTGTTATAGTAGGTCCGTGCTGAGTAGAGAATTTAGATCCCCATACATTAGCCTTATGAGATTCCCCCACTTCGTAATAAACCTGATCGGAAACGGTTTTCCTAGGCGTAAGTATTTCCACCAAGCTATTTCTTCCCCAGTAGTTTACCTGAGAGGCAGCAGTACTGTCTGGATAAGCGGTATTGCTTAACTGAAACCAATCCCACCCAGCAAACTTTAATCCAGCGTCCGTAGAACCGTCACTATTAGTGTCTACCTGCAAGTTAGACTCAACGGCTGGGGCCTCTAACACTAGAAAGGTTCCCTGCAAATGGTCTGGTACAGTACTCGCATTGCCAGCGAGGGGATTATTCGAGGTGCTAAGGATTTCTACACCGATTATATCAAACTCGACTGGAGACCCATCGTTAGCCTTAACATAGTCAATATCTGGGCTGGCACTATTACTGGAATCATAAGAAATAACTCTTAGCTTGTCCCCTACAGTAAAAGAATAGTCTCTTAAGGAGCTTTTTTCGGTTTTGTACTTCTCAAGCGTGTTCAGAGAAACGTAGATATGCTTCTTGCCCGTTACTGCGCGAGCAGCGGTCTCTGCTGCGTTGATGGGTATACCCAGATCGGGGTTTGTAGGTACATATCCACCCCCAGTGGTGTAAGTAACAAAGCTTTCATAAGTAGACGCACCAGGATAAACCAACTGCCAGGCTGATGCCCAGTCGGGTGGTTGGCTAGCCATCGTTAAGGTAACAGAAACAGGACCCTCTTCATTAGTCGATCTAGCAGAAAAAGGCTTTACATAAAAAGAGCCCAGCTTATTTACAAACCCTGACCTATTAAACTTATCAAAGTAAACAATACCGAGGTCGTGAGTACACCCAGCTTTAAATGACCTAAGGCTAGTTAAAGCGTTTGAATCTGCTGTTTCTTGATTTAAATAGGTTGTGTTGGTAATGTTATAGTTTAAATCAGACTGCTCATCTGAAGAAACAAAAGATTGAGCGTATATAGAAAACTCCCCGCTACTCTGAGTGGGATTGGTAAACGTAGCGTTCGTTATGTAAGGCTTTAAAACAAAGTCACCATCGCCAGACCCGCTAACGTCAGCCTCAAAGGCATAAGAAACAACTACGTCGGCACCAAAAGCAACGGACGATCCAGCAGTGAAGTTAGATGTACCGCTGCCGCTTGTGACAACACCAGTGATAGAAGGGTTGGCTATATTGTAAGTTTTTGTAGCGGTAACCTCATCCGTAAACTTATTCATAAACAGCGTAGCCAAAGCACTAACTGTTATTTCTTCTACGTTAGTAATGGTGGCAGATACATTTGCGTTTGCGTCTCCAAGATCTATGTGGAGTCCGTCGCCCGCTCCAGTACCCAAATTCATGGTGAAAATATTTCCGCCATATCCCGATCCAGAGTGGTTTGGATCAATACAAGTTAGCTGAGTAGCGTATGGGCTTCCGTAAAAAAACCCTTGAGCATTGTAGTTAAACGATATAGTTGTCGTGGTTCCCGCTGGAACCAAACCAGCTGGATCCGTCGAACCATCAGGCCAAGAAATCCCACCTCCAGCTAGGTTTATAAATACATCTCCATTATTAGCCACGCCCGTTGTGTTGTCTCCAGCCCCCCCACTAGCTTCTTGAATTATAGAAGAAGCACTTCCTGTATAGTCACCCGTTGAGCTGCTGGGTGGTTTTTCATAGTTTACGGTCATGCTAACGCTGGTGTCAACGTTATCCCTACCTTCGGTGTAGTTAGAGTAAAACAACCTGTTTCCTGCCACAGCCTGACCTTCAGCGGTAAACGGGATATTATCAAACATCTTATTTACTGTTGTCTGGTCTACAGATGCATAAACACCTTCATTGTACCATTTATACTCTTGAGATATATTGTTAAATATATTTACATTACTCCCATATATATCCTTAGAAATTGATGCGGTTGGATTAAACTCATCTATTTTAAAAAACACACCATCATTACCCCTTCTAGCCAACAGCCTTATTTTCGCAACGTCAGCGACATGCTTAAGGTCAAATGGAGATGGAGACCAGTTCGTTATAATTTTACAAACGTTATTATCGTTTATCTTACCAGAACTATTAGGCATACCTTGATAGGTAACCGATTTAGAAAACGCTAATTTCGAATATGGCGACAGGGCAGACTCTTCACCGTCGGTGTATATAAGTTGCGTAGCAAATTGAAAGGTGTCCTTAGTAAAATTATTAAGCTCTACACTTGAGTCTGTTTCAAACCTAAATGTGGGTGGAAAGTTCGGAGCTGCTTTTATTGATTGAAAAGCAAAATCTAAATGACCACTAGCCTCCATAACCCCATAGCCCCCTTCTAGGGCTCTGTCAACGTTTATTTTTCTAGGTGGGTTTACCCCGTCTGTAAAATAGATTACAGTCTGAGGTATTCCGCTGTCATTGAAGTCTCTTCTTACTATATCGGCCTTAACGGGGTCGGATGGGCTGAAATTAAAGTAAGAGCTCCTGTAAACAGACCTGTAGGTGTCGGTTGCTGTATCGTACTGATATATAGCGTCTTGAGTGGATCCATTGTCATCCGCTACAAAAAAGTATATTTTTCCGTTTACATCGTCTGTAACACTACCTATTGCTGTTATTGGATCTCCGCTCGCCACCAAGTCTGCACCAGTAGAGGCGCTAGCCCCTATGGTGCCTTTCATGGCCTTTAACACACCCTCACTTTGGTCTCCGCTTTCAGATATGGTTACGTTGAGAGCGTCGGTCATGGCGCCCTCTTTCAGCAAACGCTCGTCCTCATCACTGACGAGGAAGCGTGGTATCAGTTTATCAATCGCCATTAGAACTTAGGTGACTGTTTGTAATTCTTTCTGATTGTCTTCAACGCCTCTTCTTTAGTAAATGACTTCATACGAGCATTTGCTTTTCTGAGTTCGTTGTAATATTCTGTTCTAGCCCTAGCTTTTTCGTTGGCTGGCACGGAGGCTTTACGTTCAATTATTCTGTAATACATATAAGAGGTAAGCGCCTCTTCGAGATATACGTGAACCGAAGGGTTTTTAGATCTAGCTTCATCAGCTACATATTCAATAACCACTTCTGACACATTAGATATTGGGCTAATTTCAATCCTGTTCTGATCTAGGTTAACTCTAAATTCACCTCTATACCTACCACCTCCAGCTCCATAAATAGCGTTTTGGTTACCGTAGTAGTAATCCCTAAAAACAGATGAATTAAAGCCGTTAGATGTATTGCCTCCAGCCGTAGACGTCTTATCCTCTATTCTGTCGAAAACACCGTCGCCGTCGCTATCAGATGCGGTAGAAGACGTCGGAGCTTTTACTCCGTAAATATCAGCATAAGCTTGGGAGTAGTTTATGTTTTTGTTTTCCCCAAGAACATAGACCAACCCATCAGAGCCGACCACACCAACCTTGCTCCAATCTACAAAATCGTCTGGAAGCTCAACGGTATTGTTTATGCTGTTTATGGTAAGGGCTAAAGAGCGAATTTTTTTAGACGTATCAAATCCCATTTCGCGAATACCTCGCAAAGCATGAGTTCTGACCTGGACGTCAGAAGCGTTTCCAGCGTAATCATCATCAGCAAGAGTGATGATGAAGTCATTTATGATCTGATTAAGAGGTACTGTATTTCTAGCCATTATAGTGTCTCTGCTTGTTTCTTATTCGCCATCTCTTGCCCCGTGTATGTGATGACGTCATTGTCCCTCAAGTTAACCCCAATCATCCTGGCTATTTCATAAACCAAATCAGAAACGTAATGCTCTGGAAGCTCAAAATCAATGCTAGAACCGCTGGTGGTGTAAGTTACAGCTGTGGTTGATGTTGCGCCCGTGCTTGACCTTCCCATAGGGAATCTGTAATATCTAACCTTGATCTTGTTTATTGATGTGGGGAACACGTGAATGTCATCCGAAACAAGGGCTACAGGAAAATCTTCTGTAGGGGCGCTAATGTTGCTGATGAGTATTCTTTCTATCTTTTCCTCGTCATAACAAATATCAATAGGAGTTACAGTAGACTGGTCTAACAATACGCTTCCCGCAGTACTTATGCTAATAATTCTAGACATGTCAGCGCCTGAGTCGGCAGTCATGTTAAATACTTCAGAGCTTTTTGTAATGGTAGCCGATGTGGAAAACGAAGAAAGGTCTTCAAGAATTCTTTTTCTTCTGTCTTTATCCCTGCTTGGATTAAATGTGTTTCTAGACATTCTCCTTGCGTCCTTAAGCTCATCAAAAAGAGCATTGAATATATTAAGCTGAGCCACTCTAGCAAATGAGTTGAACTCATTATCCGTGACAAAGCCCTGCTGATCCTTGTTAGCGAGATCACGCACTGCTTCATATACGGTTACTACACTAGCTCCCATTGTCTTTGCCATAAAGCAAATATACGAAAAAGAAAAGGCCCCCTTTTTGGGAGCCTTAATCTATGGTATCGTGTGGGTTTATTCTAGATTTCTTTTAATCTCTGAAAGAACGTCTGCACCCTTTTCGGTTAAGCAGAATCTAGCAAGCACATCCGAAGGGTCTAAACCAACAGGACAAGCTATAATGTGCTGATGGTTGTCTTGCCAGCAGATTCCACCTGACTTTTCATAAACAATTCCAAAGCTCAAAGCCTGTTTAACAAGAGCCTTAGCCTCTATGATTGGATTATCAAACGACTCTATTAGCTCTTTAGGATTTGATTTAGCGTAAACCATGAGGTCGTGCTTAATCTGATCAAAAGGACGATCAGTCTTGTATCCCAAAGCGGTAGCAACAGAAAGCAGGTCGCTAGCAGGTTTGTCTCTTATGAGCACCAGTGCGTCCACCACCTCATACTCAGAGTCAATACTTAAGGAAGCTGTTTTCTCTAAGTCTACTTTTCTGAACATGTTGCCTCCATTAGAGGAGTTTCCTGGATGAAGGTCTAAGAACTTAGCTAAATTCGGCTGATTTGGATTAACAAACAGCTTTCCGTTTTGAAACACGATAGGTCTCTTAATGGGTTTTGAGGTTTGATCCTCTACTAAAATTGAGTTTTCTTGAGGAATGTACCTAACAGATTTAATGCTATCTGAAGATTCGTCATAGACGGATACTGGCCCAGGCTTAAGCAAAAACATAATTCCGTTTTGGCCTAGAAGCTCGTACTCCTTTACTATTCTGGTTTCTTTTTTGTGCTTTTTAAAGAAAGTCTTTTCTTTAGTGGGCTCGGTCTTTTTAGCAGGTCTACCCCGCTTGGCAGTCTCTTTAGTCATTTTATTAAATATTAAATTTTTAAAAGGATTAAAAGGAGGGGAGACTATTCCCCCCTCCAGTTAACCATATCAGTCTAATTAGCTAGTGAAAGTGTTACCTTTCAACACAACGTGCTGGTTGGCAGCGCGAACACACAAGTTGCATTCAGAGCGGTAGTGGAACTTAGCCACGTCATCTCCATTTGTAGCATATCCGAGGACTCCACCACCTTCTACCCAGTGCTCCATTTCACGAGAGTAGTTTCCAGCAGCCTTATAGTTCATCTCCAATGAAGGGTTAGAACCACCAGACTTAGGGTCTACTACATTCGCCAAAGGAATCAAAGCACCTTGGAATTGAGTGTGAGCAGCTTGATACGGATCGTTCAGCAACTTCCAGTCGTGCTTGTGGAAAGTGTATCCACCACGAGTAAACGACTTGAAACCGAGGTTCACAGCCATTTCCTGAGAGTTATTAAATGCTCCAAACTGAGAAGCCAATCCAGCAGTCAAGTTGGCAGCTGTAGTAGCGCCACCGCCGATCATGTCATCAACAGCCAATGAAGTTCCTCTGTTTACGTACATAGCGTACTCACTTGGAGCGCCTTCAGCGTCCAAAGCCAACAAGATAGAATCTAGGTCATCAATCTGTCCAGTTCCGAAAGCTTGATCTCCAGCAGTTGCTGAAACAATCCCTCTGCTTTCTACGGCTTGGAAGTAACCTTCAGAACCAGTTACTGTGCCGTTGTCTGTGGTGATGCCAGCAGCTTCAGAAGGAGCGCCCGATGCAGACTTAGTTTGCCCGAACACGAGCATAGCCTCACGAGAGTTCATGAACTTTTTTCGTGCGTCCATTTCACCCTTCAAGTACCACATGTTTTGTCCGTTGACATTCAACCAACCAATGTTAGTCGCCTGAGAACCATTAACGTGGAAGGTCTCCTTAGCAATGATGTAAGGGTTCTTTCTCAAGGTTAGTGACATCTCAAATGGACTAGCAGGCTGGCCAGTTCCCTGACCGTAAGCGTTACCGATTACAGTGCAAACCAGATCGGTATCGTCGCCAAGAGCCGCCTGATCAAGCTTAGCAACCTTAAAGGTGAGAGCGCTCGTAGAGACAGTACCAGTAACGATGTATCTAACTCCGTCGTCTCCCAACAAAATGTCGTTTGGACGGACGTGATCGTCAGCGCTGCCCGCTGCGGTAGCACCATCAACCTGATCGATAGTAGCTACAGCAGTACTAGCAACGATGTCGATACGGAGCTTTTTGTTCATTCGACCTTCTTCGTACCAATGCACCTCGTCGGCAGTACCAGCAGAACGCTTAGCACCTGTTACGTCGAGGAGACCAGTGATACCCTGATCGCCGAAAGTTTGGATGTACAAGTCGCGTACATCTGGTTTTGTTGGGTCAATAAGAGACCCAAGAGTTGTATAATTTGCTGGAGTAGCATCGTAGCCTTTTGCTCCGATGTTTGTTGCTCCTTGGTTTGCTTTTGCAAATGCCATAATAGTTGTTGTTAGTTATTAATGTTTCCAAATCCTCTATTGATGCCTAGAGCTTGTCTAAGCTGATCAGCCAAAGGATCTGATTGGGATTGTGCCTGCCCTTGATTTGGAGACGTAGGAGATACGTTCGCTGCTTTATTCACAATGCCGCGCTGACCGTCGGACATACCCTGTCTGTAAACAGACTGGACAATGTTATCCACGTTGTCAATCACAGCTCTGTGCATATTCAGAGTGTCGTAATCCCAGCTCCCGTCCTCTCGCACATAAGGATCGAAAAACTCGTCAAGGCGAGTGTTTTTCTCAGCCAGCTGATTCTTGTAG
>Ga0099847_1000173_pt1 | contig 21033 bp, 39 predicted proteins | sample CB_VirMetaG_2_FD_78178 | JGI IMG/M metagenome (GOLD analysis project Ga0099847, IMG submission 78178) | Freshwater to marine saline gradient viral communities from Chesapeake Bay - CB_1504_2 Viral MetaG | ecosystem: Environmental > Aquatic > Marine > Coastal | place: USA: Chesapeake Bay...
ACCTGACATGAATAGATCGCCATTACCCGATATTCCTTGTTGATTGCCTGCTACGCCTGCTATTGCGGTGTCTACGTAGACTTTGGTAGTTACGTGGTCGATAAGAGTAGGTGATCCAGTAACAGATAAGTTGCCTTCTACTTGTGAATCGCCATTGGTTATAAAACCACCTTCCATATTAAAACGTTTTTGAGCCATAATTAAGCTTCTCCTTTAGTTAACTGTACTATTTATGATTTTCGTAATTACAGTTAAAAACTCATATTATATCTCAGACAAAAAAAAGCCCACTCAATTTGAGCATATTGTACGAAAACAACATAGGCTTGGTGGGCGTATTAAATTAATTAATTAATTACTCAGAAGCGCCTTCTTCTTCTGGTTCTACTGGTTCTACATAGTCTGCATTTACAGCCCATGTTGTACCATCGAATGTGTACTTATTTCCAACCCAGTCTGCTGGTGCGGTTACGCCTTCAACAAGAGTACAGTTGCCTGAATTCAAGTCTCCGACAATAAAGTCAGGAGTAGTAATCGATCCTGCTTCTACAGAAATTACTGCTGCGTCTTCAAACATATACTTGCTAAGATTCGTTGTGTTTTCGATAATGGTTTTCATTTTATTTTCCTTTTAAAAGTATGTCTTTGCTGACACCGATTGTCAGCATTTGTTGATGGAATTACCATCAGTGTGCACGTACTATTTATCATACGCAATATTACCTATAAAGAGGTGTTAATAACTCTTTAAGAGTAGTTTAGTGGAGGACAATGCCTTACCTGCTATAACATTAATTGTATCTGGACTAGTATCTAACGTACCATCTTCTTGAACATAGTAAGTAGTACCTGTTATTAATCCAGTTTGATTAATGGATAATCCACCTTGTAATGTTATTTCTGCTGTCTCTCCGTTAGTGTATGCCGACGATGACATACCAGTAAAATTAGTTGAGGTAAGATTAGTTGAAATCGTAGGTAATACTTCTAATTGTCCTATAGTCGCTGCGCCATAAGCAGAAGTAGAAATAGCCATATACTTTCCAGAGTTAGTAGGATCAAATGCAACGGCACTTTTGTAGGCGAGAGAGTCAGAAGTATATGTCAGCGTAGATCCAACTGTATAATTAGTAGCATTTGCAATTGTAAAATCATCAAACGTAACTATCAATGCCTTACAGCCGACATTTGGATAAAATGAATTACCTATAAATAACATGCGTCCTGCTGTATTTGGGTCACGATTTACATCTTTAACCGCTATACCAGTATTGTGAAGACCTCCAAGTGTTATTGAAGATAACGAATTAACCTTTACGGCTCTAACATATGAAACATTTGATGCATTCAAGTGATGGGCTTGCACATATACATTAGCTATGCCCGCTGATCTAATATTCATTGTTGACACATATGCTGACCAAGTAACAACAGCAGTTCCCATAGTAATAGTAGTTCCACTAATTGTTAATGGTCTGACTGTTGCGTAATTAGTGCTAGGGTCTCTATAAGCAATTAATGCTTGGTTTGGAACAACACTATCGAAAGCAATACTCCCGTGCTGAACTTGACCTGAGATCACTGTGACTATAGTTCCGAATGTTAATGTATCTCCTGATCTAGTTCCAACAACAACACTTAACTGCTGGGACCAAGTAGCACCACCTGCCTTGAAACACTGGATAAATTTACCAGTGTTGTGTGGATCCCATTCAAATGAATTATTATTATACATATTAGTATTGCTATTGGTGTCAGTTGCGTGCGTGCTAAATATTGCTTGATTTCCATATGTAATAGTTGTTCCAGAAACAGTTCCTACTCGATAATAACCTTTATTAGAGGAATCTACATATAGTACAACAAATTTACCCACTTCATTAGGGTCAAAATTAACCTGTGTAGCCGATGTTAGCGACGACTGGAATATAAATGGACTCCCAAATGTCATAACTGTACCTGACACTGTTCCAGCTACGCATGTTCCATAACCAACAGAACCATTCATTCCATCGGAATAAGATATTACAAATTTACCACTATCATTCGGATCAAAAGATACGCTTGGATTTCCTGTGGCTCTGCTATTGCTATCATACTCTTGCATATTGCCTTAACCTTCTGAAAAGTCCAGTCCATCAGAGGCAATTGCAACTTTGGTTACAGTTCCATCATTATTAAGAATAACTGGAGTTCCATCTGGTAAATTACCAGAAGCCACAAACGCTGTACTACCTGAAGCATCAACTCCATCAACTCCATCAACTCCATCAACTCCATCATTTCCATCAACTCCATCAGCGCCAGCAACTCCAGCAACTCCATCATTTCCATCAGATCCTGCTGGTCCTGCTACTGTAGAATCTGCTCCTGCTGCTCCTGCTGGTCCTGCGGGACCAGTTGCTCCTGTTGCTCCTGCTTCACCTGTTAATAATAATGATGTAGAAGATAATGCACGTCCTGCCTCAACGCTAGGATTATCAGCAACAGTAGAAATAGTACCATCAGTCTGTACATAGTAAGTTGAGTTAGTGACAAGTCCTGTTTGGTTTGTTGACACACCGCCAGGCAACGTAATTGTTGCTGATTGGGTATCAATGTATGCCGCTATTGATGTGCCCAAGAAATTGGTTGAGGTTAAGTTAGTAGCACCTATCGTATTGAACGCAAATCTACCTACACCAACAAACCCAAGATCACCCGTACTTGCTGCATATGCGTATACAAATATATCTGGATCTTGCGGATGGTAGAAAGACGAAGATGTCGAACTCTTGTAGCCCAGACTAACTGGAGACCCGAACGTTATAGATGTTCCACTATAGGTTGCTGGAATAACTATATCATTATCTGGCGTATACCCATGACGAATAATTAGTTCGTTTATAGTGTTAGGATTAAAAATAATAATTGGACTAGATATTTCCCTTGTAGCAAACACGTGTGACGTAGATATAGTGTGCGTAGAAGCGTCAGTGACTTGTCCAACTCTCGCTGTCCCATAGTTAGAGTTGGCTTGATCACCATAGGCAATGACAAATCTACCAGCATTTGTAGCATGGGGATCAAATCTAATATGCACGCTATCAGATGAGTTAGTAGTTAATAAGTTACTATTACCACTAACGTTAATAGTATTAAGATTATTATCACTAACAGATCCTGAATACGAGTATGAGTAGTTATTAGCAAGTTTAGACACTGCGATCCACTGCCCAGCAACATGAGGATTAAACTCTACTGCCACTACATTGCTTGCACTGCTTAAAGTAGCAGATGTACTCATAGTTATGGACGTACCACTTACTTGCATAACCCTAACTTCAGTATTGTCATTAGAATCTCCATACGCAATCACAAAGCGACCAGCAGTATTAGGGTCTACAGTTAAACTATGTTGATACTGCGAGTAAGAAGTGTCATTGTTAAATGCAACTCCTGTACCTACTGTGACCGAAGTGCCACTAACTGTAAGAACCTTTGCCTCAGAATTATAAACAGATTCGGATACTACTTCGACAGGATCAACATAAACTGCGGGGTGTACAGTCGTGTGTGTAGTTACAGTAGTCTCCATCCATTTATAAACTGGGGATGCAACAAAGCGTGTATTTTGGGTGCCAACGCCAGAAACATAAGTATAAGCATTATGATCTCTATATCCACCGAGTGAATCGCCTGCAAACTTAGTTACTACTGTATTTGCGACAGTGCTAGTACCTTCAATACCTCTTCCTGCCTGAGCCCATGAGATAGAAGAACTGGAAAATCCACCAGTATTCCATTGAGTTGAGTGGGTACTGATGTAAGTTCCATAGAAGTAGTTGGGGTTATTGTTTAGATCGTAAATAACTTTTACAGTTTTTCCTATAATACCAATTTGTTCAGTAACAGATGTATCATGATAAGTATTGTATTCTGGTATCCAATAGCCAGGAGTTACCGAAGTACCAAAAGAAGAATAAGCAACAAGAAAACTTCCTGGAGTGCTTGAGTCACCTTTTATAGCCATACTTGTAACACTAGATGCAGCAAATTCAACTGGCGTGCCGAAAGTTATGCTATTACCACTTATGGTTCCAACTACGGCTTTTCCTAAGTTATCACTGTCTTTAAAAATAACAAGAATTTTGTTTGTTCCTGCAGGGACACACTGTATATTCGAAGCATACCCTGTGGCTTGGCCTGTTGGGATAGCATATCCAGTATTTTCGTAAACTGCAGGAGTAGTAGTTACTAAACCACCAACAGCTTCAACCGTACCATCAGCATTAAGAATTACTGGAGTGCCATTAGGTAAGGTTCCGCTTGCTATAAAGTCAGCCTGTGCGCCCAAACCATCAATACCATCAGATCCAGTTTCACCTTGAATACCTTGAATACCTTGAATACCTTGCGGACCTGATGCACCCTGTGCGCCAGTTTCACCTTGAATTCCTTGAATTCCTTGGGGACCTACTTGTGCGGAATTGTTAATTAGTTCTGCATCTACATAAGCGATTGTCGCTTTCAATGCCAATGCATTTGTCATCGTACTTGCGAAACTAGCATCATCACCTATCGCATTTGATAATTCATTTAATGTGTTCAATACACCCGGAGCGCCATTGATAAGATTAGATATTTCTTGATCTACATAACCTTTTGTGGTTGCATGACTAGTTGCAGTTGGTAGACCTACATTAATAATTTGATTGTTGTCTAAATCAACCTTGTCACCAAATACAACTGCGTCACCATCCTGGTCAGTAATTTTCTTGTTTGTTGCAATTTGTAGTGTACCAGCAACATTAATAGTTGTATCAGACGCGAGTGTCAATACACCATTACCTTCAACTTGAGTAGTTAGTGATTGATCAACTGCTGATTTAATAAAGAGAGTTCCAGCAGTTAAATCAATTACTTTTGTTCCATCTAAGTAAAGACCACTAGCAAGATATAAATCTCTCCATGTCTTAGATAATGAACCTACATCATAACCAGTTGTGCCATTTGAATTTATAGAAGGTACAAGATGTCCCGCCCAACCAGTGCCACTATTTTCGGCAATTGCCGTATCTACATAAACCTTTGTTGCAGCATGAGTACCAATTACAGGTGTACCAGTAATTGTCAAATTACCTGTAATTAACGAATCACCAGTAGTTCTAAAACCACTGTCCATTTCAAATTTGCTTTGAGCCATTTTCTGAATCTCTCCTTTAGTTATCTGTATTTATGCAAATACCTAATCATATATATACGGATCCTGCTCTTGTAACTTCTTTAACTTCGCTTCCATGCGCTTCTTATACTTGCGCTCTGCCATTTTTCTCTTTACCCACTTAACTGGATTCCACATCTTTCGTTACCACCTTTACATTATACTGCTCTGTCCAACGCTCTGCATCAGATTCGGTGTCTATTATTGGTTCACCTTTAATATTCAAACTCGTATTCAATAACATCGGGCAACCTGTCTCTTCATACCACGTCTCTAACAATGCATACAATCCCGAATGCTGCTCTCGTGTCACGGTCTGTACTCTACTAGTATTATCATAATGTGATATAGCAGGGAACAAATCAGGACGACGACACACACCTACAAATTGCATATACGGACTACTGTTACAACCATGCGGCATATCAAAATAATCATGTAAATGCTCTTCCATAATAACAGGTGCAAATGGTCTGAATGATTGTCGCTGCTTTACTGTGTTCACCAAATCTTGCATATCACTACCACGAGGATCTGCCAACAAACTTCTATTTCCTAACGCTCTCGGTCCAAACTCTGCTCTACCACTCGCTACACCAACCATACCAATTGTTGTCAATTCTTTCATCGCTGCTTTCACTGGATAATCACCGACAATGTTATATCCCAAGTAAGGACTATTCCATTCAACATGTGTACCCAAATGATCTAACACACAACCAATCGCACTACCAGCATCACCCGGATTAGGCATTATCCATACACCATCATAAAACTCATGTGCAATACTATTCGCAACACAATTCAATGCACAACCACCCATAAGCACAATGTTATCTGATTTAATCAGTACCGATGTTTCAACCAATAAATGCTTGAATACCTTCTCATATACTGCTTGCACTCCGGCTGCTATATCTGCATAATCTTGTACTTTGTTTAAGTCAGGTCTCCAATCTCGACATCCTCTATGTAAATTCTTTTTAAATTTAACCTTCAACGAACCATATTCCAATGGCTCAAAAAAATCATTCAATATATCATAATAGTATTTCGTTGGGTCACCTATCGCTGCCCACCCCATTAATATATATTCATCTTCATTAGGCTTTAAACCAATACGCTGAGTCATTGCACTATACCATAAACCAATACTATTTGGATATGATTGGCTGAATTTCTTTTTTAGTTTATCGCCTTTACCATGCCACACAGTTAGTGTCTCAAACTCACCAATCGAATCAATTACCAATACAGCAGCATCATCAAACGAAGATGTATAATAACCTGCGGCTGCGTGACTTCTATGATGTGAATGATATTTTAGAGTGCAACTAGTAAATGGATTAGTTTCTATACCTAACTTGCGAAGTGTTGTTGCTGGACTTTCTTTTGTGAATGCAGTCTTGTACTGACCTGCTTTGATTTGACGTAGACGTTTAGTAATATCATTCTCGTACCAATGTATTTCTTTAGGATCACCTAACAATAATGCTTGACTGATTATTTCATCATTCAATAGTTTGTCGTTCTTGATACCACTTGATCTTTCACTGTGTGCTGCAAATAGTAATGTTGTTCCATCAAATACAGCCAATGCAGCATCATGTGAATTGGAAGTTATACCCCATCTAATCATTAGTAATTACTCATATACAACTATTTATTCTCTCTTAAATATAAGGACTAAAACGATACCAATCAGGCTTCTCACTAATACGATACTCAATACGCTCACGAATAATATCTAACGCTTCTTGATCGGGTGTATATGATTTATATAATTCATCAGGCCACTGCCAACGCTTGAATACTCTAGCAGGATCAGGATTCATTCCACGCTTAGTCATTTCTTCTCGCAACTCGTCATACCTATCAGATAGATACTTACCCTTATCGTAAAAGAATTTAACATGTCCTTTATTTAATGTGAATATCTTAGGTAATGTTACTTTAGTTTGCGCCCAATTCTTACTAACAATTGATCGCTGTAACGAAGAACCAACCATAAAGATTTCTCTATACTCTGCAACTAAATGCTGATCGGCTAACTCGCTAGGTGGTACAAGATTAATTCGTGTCATTAATATACCTTAATTAATTAATTAATACAATTATTATACAATAATGAGCCTTACTTGTCAATCTTTTATTTTACCAAATACTACTTTGTATTACAGACATCAAGCCAACTAGGCACCACATGTTCTTTTAATTGTACTGATTCACCTAAACAAGATTCAAATCCTGCAAGATATGATTCAAGATCACTTTTTGCTTGATCTGAAAGCGAAGACTCGGCTAAAGTCTTATATAGATTATCTAAAGCCTCAAATACTTCTTTCGTCATTTATATCTCCAATTAATTGTCAATCTATTCATTCATTTCAAAGAGTGAGTCAAAATGCTTCCTATGTACCAATGACTTGTTTCTATCGTTTGGGTCTTGGATATTACCGGCCGGTATGCATCCAAATTTTTCCTTACAATCTCTAATCAATTTCTTCTCTGCTTCAACAGTGGGAGAATTAAAATTAGGAGATATTAAATCGTTAGTATCCCATATATGTATAGATACATCATCTTTGTGTATTTTTAAGTTGTCAAATCGCTTCTCTACTGCTTCTACAACCAATTTCATATCTGATCCATATCTTCCTGTAAAACCATACTTCCAGCCTGGCAAATTACCTATCTTGCGATAAATTCTATCACCTATTTCACTTCCTTCACTCATTCCAATATTCATAAGTATCTGTTTATCAGGTGTGCTAACACAAAATGCATAACAATAATTTTGCAGTGAGAGATTTTTAAAAATCGAAAGTATTTCTGCTGGGCTGACATAATTGCGCACATTAATTGTATAATTTGGACTACTTAATTCAATCATTTTCTTAGTTTCCTTTAGACATACTCAATATTAATTATTAATCGGACCTTACACCAACACCATGATCAATCATTACACCAAATCGTAACTTACCATCTGGTGTAAATCCAAAGTATCTAATCGTTGCCCAATCAGGCTTATCACCATTCAATAACTTTGTCATATCTGCTTGTGTACCACGACAACCAGATTCACATGTAGTACCATCTGCTAATCTAATTACAACCTTCTTTGCGCAACCAGACCAATTACCTTTCCCTTCAAGTACTTCGACTACTTCAAATTCAGCAGTGGAAAATTCCTTACGCTTCAATAGATTCTTTGATCGCTTGTTCTCGTATTCACCATTAAGACGAACCATCTGTCCTTCATAACCATTTTCTAGGTAGTCACCATAGGTATCATCTAATTCAACTTGTGTCTCAATCAAAGTAGAAGGCACTGCTTGAACAAAATTAACATTGAGAACTACATCATGATATGATTTATCTCTAGATTCAAATGATCCTTCTTCACATGTATCGTAAACATGATACTGAACTAACTTCTTTGATTCTGATAACTCGTCTGCGCTCGGCTTTACTTTGCGCACCAACGAAACAATCTTATTGAAATCATCTTTAAGTTCATGGTTATACAACTCACCATCTAATACCATATCAGGCGACTCTTCAAATAGATACGCTAATGCTTCCCAAATATGAGGAATAGAAGTAATCTCTTTACCTGATCGTGACCACAAACCATCCTTACGTGCGATACAACGAATACCATCTAACTTAGGCTGCGAGTATACTGGGAACTGTACAGGCTTCTTTAACTTAGCATAATCAGCAGCAAGCATAGGCTTAAACAAATGAAAATTATCAATATCTTCAACGTTGGTGAAGTAACCTTTCTCAAGTTGTTTTTTGTGTTGAGCATTTGATTCCGCAAGTGCTTGTTCATGTCCTGTCGTTTCATTTGATCTACCTACATTCTTTGCGTCACTCTTACGCCAACCTGACGTAACTAAGTTACCATTGTGAATACCAGCGATAGTTCGCCACTGATCATCTTCTACTTCTGTAACCCAACTTCTTACTTTACCTTTTGTATCACGCTTGTATAATGTTTCCATAAAACTAACTCCAATTAATAATCATTAAAATCTGGATAACCACTATCAGTATAATATGGTTGATTAAAATTAGGATCATCTTCACCAGTAACTTCTTTAATCTCTGGGATAAAATGCATTAATGTATTCTCAATACCCATCTTCAAAGTCTCAACACTACTTGAACAACCACTACAACTACCACTCAATTGCGTACTCAGAATACCAGTATCCATATCAAAACCAAGCACGTTTACCTGTCCACCATGTTGAGCAACATTAGGTGTCACATACCTTTCCATTACTTCATCAATATTTGTTAAAATTTCTTCTTTAGTTCTCATTATATTCTCTATTTAAATATCATTAACTGAAACTAGACCCGGATTGATCCACTCAGCATATAAACCATGTTCACGTAGTTTATCACAAACAGACTGCTTTACACCAAACTCACCATATGCATACATATGATAATCAGCCCATATATCATGCTCATTATCTTCTGCACTTATAAAAAATGATTCTTTATTATCCACACCCACAAATACTGGACAACCCATCTTCTTTAATTCGGTAAATGCTTTACGATGATTACGTTTCATAATATATTCCTTTTAATTAATTAATTAATTAATTATGCAATACCATACTTAATATTAAAGTCACTCATTATCTTTTCATACCATACAGGATTTGCATCAGACAAAATACCAACTGGTGTACCTGTCTTCATCAACTCAGCATACGATTCAACAGTGTGATTCTTGATCAGTTCTTTACGAAACTGCGACATCGTTAATGGCGTACCCTTATACTTGAAACGTGCAATAAACAAGTCAATACCAGTTCCAACACGTGTAGGATGAACACCCGGCTTATCTGCATAAACAGGCTTATTTGCATAAGAACCCTTATACATTAAGTAACCACCATGATAACTAAAATCTTCTTTATTAAACTTAGTCATAATATTTCTCTCGTTAATTAACTTATATAACTATTATACATCAATGATCCTTACTTGTCAAGAATTAATTAATTAATTATTAATTAAATAATATATTAACGATATTGTAACTTTAATAACATCTGCTCACCATCAGTCTTATTCAATTCTCTACACCACTCATAAAAAGAATACTGCCTATCATTTAAAAACCACTCGTCAAAAATATCTGAGCGCAACTGAATCACCGCTGGTCCATCTTCTCTATGTACTTCACCCAATTCATTATACCAATACACATCACCATCATTATGCAACCAACTACCATCAGAACGCTCATATGCATCGTAATCTTCTATGTGAACATCCCTTGCTGATATTTCATCTTGATCAAATTCCCCTTGAAACTTATTACCCATAACGCAACCTCAATAACATCTTCTCTTCATCTGTCTTATTTAATACATTACACCACTCTATAAACGAACACCTAATATCAGCAACATACCACTTATAAGATACTTCACTCGTACCTAACTCATGCGCTGGTCCATCTTCTCTGTGATATTGACCCTTGTCATTATAATAAGTAATACATTTAAAATAATCATTCTTTGTATGAAACCAACTACCATCATCTTGCTTCTCTGCACCATGCCAAAACATATCATACGCTAACGATGTAAGTATACCATCTACTACTGATTCCGATCCACCAATACCAGCATTACCCATAACGTAACCTCAACAACATCTTATCTATATCTGGTATCGGTGACTCTTCAAGCCATTGATTAAATGAATGATATTGATCACCATGTAAATACCACTGAATATAACCTAGACGATATGTAATAGCAGGTCCATCTTCTCTATGATATGCACCATCTTCATTATACCACATTTTAGCATTATACGAATCTATATAACTTCCATCCGATTGCTCTACCGCAGCATATTCTAAGATATCATCATCCCTATCACTAATATTAGACTCTGACTCTAATGGAAGGTCTATACTACTATGCATAACGTAACCTCAACATCATCTTCTGTTCATCGGATATGGTTGACAGTTTTAGCCATTCATCAAATGAACAACTACGACCATGAAAATACCACTCTGCGCTGTCACCATCGTAATATATAACAGCAGGTCCAATCTCTCCGTGACGCTTACCCACTTTATTATACCGCATAATATCACCAAACTCATCTATATAACTTCCGTCTGGCTGTTCCACTGCATCATAGTCGACAATATCACGATCTCTGTGACTAAGCATACTGTAACCTCAATAACATCTTGTCTTCATCGGACTTATTTAATTTAATTAACCACTCAGAAAATGTATTATAAAAGACATCATTTAACCACCACTCTTCTACATCTTCATCAGGATATGTAATAGCAGGTCCATCTTCTCTATGCCATTCACCAGCGTCATTATACCAAGTAATATTACCCTCCTTATCAACATAACTCCCATCACTCTGATCTACTGCACCAAATAGTCTAATATCTTCATCTCTAGTACTCTCATCAAGCATAACGTAACCTCAACATCATCTTATCTTCATCTGGTAGGGTTGACAGTTTTAGCCAATCTTCTAATGAATATTCTTCATCATTTAAAAACCAATCCACACAAGTATATCCAATATAAGGCCTTAGAATAGCGGGTCCATCTTCTCTATGTATTTCACCTATTCTATTATACCAATACACATCACCATCATCGTGTAACCAACTACCATCAGATTGCTCTACTGCGTCATAGTCGTTGATATGATTTATTCTACTACTTCCAATACTGTTTCTGTTACTAATCATACCGAATACCCATAACTTGAAAATCTCGCGCTCTTCCCATAACACGAACCAAACCAATTTTTTTTAACATATACTAAGTATACAGCAAGGCGCTTCACTTGTCAATAACTTAATTAAATTAATTAAATCCATCACCAAAACTTTTACCCTCTTTTCTCATATTTCTTAACCTAAATCTTAACCTCTACACTAAGCATAACTACCTAAACTACCTAGACACACTAGACTATAACTACTCTCTCCCCTACTCTAACTATACACTAGGCTACACTTGTACACTGCACAAGTCAACACTTATAGGCTACACTTGTACACACACTTGTACACACGCTCTACTACTATATAACACAGCGTCAGACAGTGTAACACCAATGTTACATTGTTTAACCATCGTTGAAAGACTATTGCGGCTTAATTATTAATTAATTGTATAACCAAAATAAGGCTCAAAATTATCTAAACACCCTCTTGCCCTACCCGACTAAAAATATAAAGACCCTCGTTTTCTAGCACTATATGCATACCATATAACCGCTATACTGGCTGAATGATGCTTAAAGCCCGATAATTATCTAAACACCCTCTCGCCCTACGTGACTAAAAATATAAAGGCTATGGTAAAACCCTACTATACAGCCTAGAAGTTTAGATACTAAGTATCTATCCTTCCCGTATGGTATCCTACAGTGAGGCGTAGACATTGGAGTTATACTAGGGGAGATATGACTTGTATAGTATGTTACACTACTCCTACAGTTGGTGTCCCATGTATAGTGCCTTACTGTGTATATTGTGTATTATATTGGAGTTCTACTAGGGGAGATATGACTTATTAAGGTGTGATATACTATTGTATATATTGCCGGGGTTATGATATACTATTGTATATATTGTGGAGTTACACTAGGGGAGAATGTAGTTATTGTATATGTGATTGGAGTTATACTAGGGGAGAATGTAGTTATTGTATATGTGATTGGAGTTATACTAGGGGAGATATGACTTATTAAGGTATGATGCCTTGTTGTATATATTGTGGGAGTTATGGTAGGGGAGAATGTAGTTATTATATGTATAAAAAAAGGTATGTGATTAGCATACCTTTCTTGTGTTATTGTAATGGTTAGGTTGATGGGAATAAAGATTCCAATTCGGATACCTTAGAGATAAGGTTGGCAGAGACTTTCCAGTTATTAGGACCAGAGTCTACTACGATGGTTTTGATGTTGACTTTAACCACTTTACCAGTGATGATCCCATGCTTTGGTCCGCCGTTGAATTGAACTTTGTCACCAATGACAATGCTGTTAGCGGTTTCACGAGCGAGGAATGTCCTACGAAGTTTAATTGATTCTACTACTTTGTTTAGTTCAGCAGCAGACATGCGACCGATTTGATCTTGAACAGTGTTTAGCATAGCCATGATATTCTCTCTTTGATTTAATTAACTTACTTAACTATTATAACGTAAAGAGCCTTACTTGTCAACTCTTTTATGGAATTAATTTAATTTAATGTTGGGGTATTTTTTTCATCTGCTATCTTTTGTTTAACAGTGAATGACTTCTCTTTACCATTGAACCAGTATGTATCACAGAAACTATCGCTGGGTTCATTGACGTGTAGTGTCTTAGATATTTTCATAAAGACACCGAAGCAAGCATACAGTGTAACATACTTATCTTTGTTTGCGATAGATGCTTGTTTTGCATTCTTACGTGCTTCTTCTGCGTTAGCGCCTGCTGGTATTAGAGCCATAATGTATACCTTTAGTCTAGTGTATGGAATGCGTTAAGAGCATCTTCCCATGAAGTTTCCTGTGCGGCTTTAACCTTTAATTCATACTTCTCAATAAGCGCGTCAATGCGTTGGTATTGTAGAGGAAGTGCAGACCCTTGTAGGTTAGTTAGATCATCTACGATAGAGTATAGCATGGTTAATTCATTTGTAATTGGAGCCATTCGTGACATAATATTTTCTCTTTATTAATATGAAGACACTAGTGTTACACTAGTATCATTATAAGGCATTGAACAGAACACACCTTCATGTAGGTTATCCAACATGCCAGGTTTAGCGACTAGATCAATGTCGTAGTTTTCTTTAATGAGAGCCTTGATACGCTCAACGAAACAAGTTGGGACAACTAGTCCTACTTCCATTTCACTAAGGAAATCATCAATACCACGATACTCTAGATCGTTTAGGATACTTGCATCAGATACTTTTGACATAATAACTTCCCTTCTTTAATTAACTTATATAACTATTATACTATAAGGCGCCTTACTTGTCAAGTGTTTTCGGGAATTAATTTAAAGTTTCATTCCGTTTAAGTCGATGTAAGACATGGTACGCATTTCTTCTGCGGTGTATATTTCGTTACCGAACATACCACCAAAGACATAGCGATTAGGGCTGATCTTCTTGGCTTTGTTTTGAGCCTTACGTTTGGTTTCTGCTTCGACTACTAGCGACACGAAGTACGTTATTTTAGGGTAATCACCATAGCCGTACTCACCAGTGTTATCGTTGTGACGCTTTCTTGAAATGACATAGTATTTTGTATTCATAGGACATCCTCCTTAGTTAATTCTTTTAATTGATTAATAGCGTCCATGCGCATTTGTCTTGTTTGCATGTAAAAGATATCCTTAGAAACACTCAGGCTTAATTCCATATCACATTCTAATATAAGCGCCTTGAGTGCTTTTATTTTTTCTTTCATTGTAGTCTTCTCTTCATTAACTTATATACTATTATAACGTAAAGAGCCTTGCTTGTCAATGGTTTATTGTAATTAATTTTAATACATTATATACGCCTAGGAGGGATCCCTCTGAGTCAACAAACTATATAACTATTATACTATATTAATCCAGTGTTGTCAAGGGCGTGACTATTGTGGTGGATATAGTCACAAAAAGATTCTGCGCTAAACATTGCATACGTATGCAAAGGCAATAAAAAAAAATGAACATCAAGATTAAATAATGTTCACTAAGCGAGGCGAGACCCGCAATTATGAAAAATGTTACATTATATTAATGATTCGAAAGCATTGACGTTAACATACATCATACATTCGTCTAAATCATTTAATTCTTCTAACTCTAGTTCGGTTAAAGGTTCTCCGTTCATTGAAGCAGATGAAACATATGCATCGCAAAAATCGGGGTAATCATCCATACAGACACCATCTAAAACAATGTCTTCTACTTTATTAAAATCTATCATATTTTGAACTCCTAGTTCTTTGTTAGTCTACGCACAATGCATAGTATTCTCTAATTCTTTTATTTCTGCCCGTATCTCTATAATGATTTTCCAATCAGCGGCAGCCTTCATGTAAGCGTTATACTGTGTAGAATACCTACCACGATTGATAGTATTCATCCAATCTTCTTCGGACACTGCCCATGTATCTTCTGCATGTATCAACTGTGCCTTAAGGTCGGTTAAAGTGTTCATATCGGTGTGTCTCTTAATTAACTTATACAACTATTATAACATAAGGCGCCTTGGTTGTCAAGGATTAATTGTAATTAAATGTCGCCATAAGGTCGGTTGATGTGACAGTATGTAGGTTCAGCATCGTCTAGATACGTTCCGAGGAAGCAGTATGTAGGTTCGATATAGTATGAATCAAAGTCACCTACTTCGTCAAACCCATATAGAGCCATTCCGTCCATAGGATCACCAGACGCTTCGTAACATACTAAGTCGAACTTCTCAGGTATAGAACCTTCATAGGCGTTGATGTCGTTAATTGGAATCATTTTCATTTCAATATATCCTTCATAGTATCACTTGCTGTAGTAGCAAACCATCTAGGCGCTACACTATGTATAATGAGTGCAGGCACTAGTAGTTGTAGACGTACAGCGATAGTAAGAGCGTGCACCATGTGTTGCAATGGATTCATCTTTGCTTCACTCAGATGTGCTTTACATTTTTTACTTAACATGAATTATCCTACAAATTTGTAAGGCTTGTTGTAAGAACCAATCTTGATGTCAGTGTAGTGACTACGATCAAAGTAATCAACCATTGCATCACTGTTGTTATAGAACTTAGGACCTTCCATAGCATCCTTTAATTCGTTTAAGAAGTTCTTAATAGGAACATTGTCAGCATAATGCTTGTCAATGTGATGCTCGTTAACGTCAAGATAGTCACGTGACCACTGAGCATTCTGTAAGTACTGACTAAAGTCTAACGCACCACCAGATACTTTAACAACTAAGGTAGAGTAGTGACGGATAGAGATAGTACCCTTCATCTTGTACTTCTTTAGTACAGCCTTGATAGTAGGGGCTAAGTCTGCTTTGTCTTGCTTCGATACATACGCCATGATATACTTCCTTGCTTTGATTAACTTATATAACTATTATACAATAAGGAGCCTTACTTGTCAAGGGTTTATTACATATTAATTAAAGAAAAGTTTGCTTTAATTAGATGCTCACCAAAGATTGGCAGCCCTTGTTCTTTACAGTACTTACGCACTGCATCCATACCCTTACGTTCAGCATCCTGATACGCTGTCTCTTTACTAGACTTACGTGCAGACTTGATGAAACGATTAACGATACTATTGATCTTGGCTTCTTGCTCTTCACTAAGGCGAACACTAAACATAATAACTTCCCTTCACTTCGTTAACTTATATAACTATTATACAATAAGGAGCCTTACTTGTCAACCCCCTATCGGGAATTAATTTAATTTAATTTACGACCCAGTGTGTAGACGCAATACACCAGAACCAACTTCTTCAAAGTGTTCAATGTAACGATGTGATGTAGCAGATTGCTTGATACATGATTCAGCAGCAGCCCACAATGCTTTGATAGAACTATCAGTAGCAACGGCTGTTACATTATCATATACAACCTTGTATTCACCAGTACCTAGTATCAGTTGATCAGCAGAGTGTTCACCAATCTCAGTGATATCCCATACTGTATTCATACCCAACGCAACACCCATAGTATGGTAATGATTCATCGCATTCATAACGGCACGCTGCTCTAGTTCGTTTGACATAATAACTTCCTTCTTAATTAACTTATATAACTATTATAACGTAAGGAGCCTTGCTTGTCAAGTGTTTTAAGGAATTAATTTAATTTAATTTATATATTGTCAAACATAGTCCGTCAGTCTATTATAACATATATAAAAAATGGTTACAAGGTCGTGACTATTACGTAGTCTATAGTCATAAAAAAACCTACAGAGTAGGTTTTATTAGTTTAATTCTCAGTGAATAGATCGCTGTTTAGTTCAGCCTTCTTCTTCGCTCTATCGCGCTTCCAACCTTCCCGCATCTTAACACGCTTCGCTAACTCTACAGGATCAGGTGACACCACAACAGGATCATCTTTACCCTCTACAGTAGCCAGCGTAGGTAGGAAGGTATCGTATGCGTTGGTGTTCTGTTCAAAGCCTACGAACTGTCTACCATAACGTAATGCTGTCCTAGCGGTAGTGAAACCACCACAGAACGGGTCCATCACTATGTCGCCTCTATTGGAACTATACATGATGAACTTCTCAATGAAGTCCTCACTCAACTGATTCTTATTCTTTATTTGCCCAGGCTTATGACTACGAGGCATCTTCTGCACAGTGAGTCTATCATGGTAACTATCTTTACTATCAGCATAGTATGCGTTTGTATTGAATGTACGTTGTTGTTTCTTTGCTGGTGGTTTAGACCAGAACAGTACATGGTAATGACTACTGACATACTTCTTTGTAGTACTCACACCGAAAGAGTATTCCGCTATGATGTGATTAACTTCGGTAAGATCGGTAGAGTGTAGTGCGTTGAGTATATGGTGTAGGTTAGTGTAACCGCTAACGATATACATTGAACCACCAGGACGTAATACTCTAGCGCACTGTGTAATCCAATCCATTGAGAATTGTCCGTATGTCTCTAGTGGTACTTCCACATAGCCAGGGACTACATTAGATTCGTCACGATTGTAGTGAGCATCTAGTTTGTCCCCTTCAATGCCATATGGTGGGTCGGTGAAGATAAGATCAACTGAGTTAGATTCAACGTTGTCTCTCATACCTTCTATACAGTTTTGGTTATATACGTTATACACGTGCATCCTCTATGATCTTTCGTTGTGCTTGGGCTTTGACTTTCTTGTAGTCAAGGTTCATTATATCTAGTTGTACCTTATTGGTAGGTTGCATTAAGAACGTTAGTGCTTCGAAAGGTATGTGACCTTCTATACCATCGGGTACAGCGACTAAGAATGGTTTGACATCATTCCAACTGATGATAGCGATAGAGTCTTGTTGACCAATCATATAGAAGTCAGCGGGATGATCTATGTTAGTACCCTTAGATGTGCCCAGGCTATTCTTTAGTTTAACTTTGACCATCTTCTTTGGTAACTTCTTTGGTGTGAACATACCATTGGTGACATACTTGAACTCTATGTCTACGTTGAGTAGTGTGTCACGATGATCACGTCCTACTTCGTCTACCCATGATAGTCTACCATTAGAGTATACATCAATACATTGTTCGATGATGTCGCTCTTATCAAAGCGATCTTTAGGCGAGTTCAACTGTGTACCCAACGCTGCTACTAGGTTGGTGTAATCGTCTAGGTTGATCGCAGTACGAAGGTCGTCTGCATACGTTGATGTGTTCATAGTTCCTTCCTTTTTAAATTAAATTATGATACTAGTATACAACGAGGATCGTTACTTGTCAAGCATTAAATTACCCTATAGAGACACAACGTACGGACGCCTACTGTACGCTCGTACATTATATACATAATGATGTGTGTGCTGGTGGTAAAATAATAGGATTAAATGCCCTTAAATACTTGACAAGTAAGGCGCCTTATGTTACAATAGTTGTATAAGTTAATTGAAGGGAAGTTATTATGTATACATTAGAACTATATAAGTCGGACAAGCGTACTGCTGTTGGTGAGCGTCTAGAGTCTAAGAAGGATGGTTACACTGCAATGAGTCAGTGGGACCTTGATGCACTCAAGCGTAGGTTGTCTACTCAGTATCCATCACCGAAGTATCGTATAGAGTTGCATGAGACTATGGTAACTAAGAAGAACATAATGAATGGTGAAGAGTTTACTGAGCGTTACGACACTCCGTACTATTGTTCACCATCATCAGAAACTTACTGGAGTATGTAACATGAGACAATCAAGTAATTGGTTACAAGCGATGAAAGAAGATGCTAGTCATATGACACTAGCAGAGTTTGTTGAGAAGTGGGGCTGGTCACATGAGCAGACCTGGAATGATATGCAACAGGAACTACTAGAGTCAAGGGGTTGATATGAGTAAGACAAGTAACTGGGTTTATATGATGCAGGAAGATGCATACAATATGACGTTAACTAAGTTCACTAACGCTTACGGCGAGGCTAATGAATCAGTTTGGCATGACGTACAACGAGAAGCCGACATCACCCTTGCGGAATTTACAGCGGAAGAAGAAGATATGAAAATGTAATTAATTTACTATAAATGGGTTGACAAGCAAGGCTCCTTATAGTATAATAGTTATATAAGTTAATCAATGAAGGGAAGTTATGAAAAACATCAATAGTACTAATACACTAGTTGTAACGGATCCTATTATGTCTCCTTTGTTTACTGGTCAATTAATAAGTGTAGATAGTTATAATGCATTAAGCAGTGTTGCTAAAAGGGGCATAAAGGTAGTTCCATACAACACGTCTGCATATAGGGCTATGCTTTGGGCTAATAGTACACACCCAAATAATACCAATGTAGTGTACAACGTAACACAAAATCTTAGAAGTTACTTATAAGGAGTTCAGCATGTCATACTACACTCACACAGTTAATCCGATTGGTAACTTCATTGAGAAGGATCATGGTAACAACTTTGAGTACTCACTTAATGATGATAACCTAGCACTATGTGAAGACTATCCACACAAGGTATGGGTAAGTAATCTTCACAATCAAGGTTATCGTTATGCTATCGTGAAGAAGACTGTTGCTTATGTTGTCGTAGACGAAGATGAATTTGGTCTACCAGTGCTAGAGAAATGGTCTATCAAGAACAACAAGGAGTACATGGTATGATTCTTTTATCTACGATAGGTATGATCGCTTACATCGTTTGGTGTATACATACTGGTAGAAGTATTTAAACAAGGGGAAGTGTAATGGATATATGGGAAAGCGCAATCGAACAGATTAAGATCGACCTTGCTACCAATGAAGAGTCCGCAATATACGAGATGCTTCAAAGTGTTCCTAACGAGATGCTACGGGCTTATGTGCTAATAGCAAACAAGAGTTCGAATACTGATAAGTAATATTAAGAGAGAAATCATTATGAGTACAGTATACGCAGTATCAGTGATTGAGGATACTCAATGGGAGCAATACTACAATGGAGTCTATAAAGTATTCTCTAGTCTAGAAAAGGCAGAGCAATTCATCAAAGAGAATACAGATGTATTCGGTTTGTACAGAAATGCTAGAGATGGGTCGCGGTATAAAGCAGCAATGGTATACCTAGACGAGAAGATTACAGAGTTTGAAGTTAATTAAATACCATTAAAGGGTTGACAAGTAAGGCTCCTTGTAGTATAATAGTTATATAAGTTAACGAGAGGAAGTTATTATGATTACATTAGCCCAAGCATTTGATAAAGCACTAGCGTTACCAGAGAATCGTTACGCTATAGTAGATGGTTTTCATGAGAAGTCTGATGAACAGCGTCACAATGTTAACTGGAACTTCGTTGACGCTGACTGTGTTGACGCAATGCCAACTAATAGTATTAGTGATTGGAGTGCATACTATGAAGAGTTTGATGCGCTATGTGATGCATACGAGAAGAAGTATGACGAGGTGTTTGCGTCATGATAGACATAACCAAATTCTTTTACAATCAACTTAACAAGCATGGTGATGTTGGTGGTCATACTGACATACGAGAGTATGTAGATGCTATGACTAACTCCGAGTTACTAGACATGTTACTAGGTAGTGATTGGGATGAAGAAC
>Ga0099847_1000174_pt1 | contig 20877 bp, 22 predicted proteins | sample CB_VirMetaG_2_FD_78178 | JGI IMG/M metagenome (GOLD analysis project Ga0099847, IMG submission 78178) | Freshwater to marine saline gradient viral communities from Chesapeake Bay - CB_1504_2 Viral MetaG | ecosystem: Environmental > Aquatic > Marine > Coastal | place: USA: Chesapeake Bay...
CTGCAAAGAGACGTAAGTCATATTGTGCACGATCAGCGGGGCAAATGAAACAATTTCCTAAAGCTGCAAAGAATCCTAATAGTAGATTAAGACAAGCTAGAAGAAGGTGGAAGTGCTAATGAACACTAAAGAGATTTCAACTGGTGTAATGATAGTTTTATTTGCAGGTGCGATTGGATGGTCTGTATCAACTTTAATTGAGGTTGATAAAAGAACAGCTATTATGGCAGAAAAAGTATCTGAAAATCACAAAATGATAAAACCTTTATGGGAAGATTTTATTAGGAGAAAGCAAGATGGTTATGTCGAGAGGTTCGATGAGCAAACAAATAGCAAAGTCGGTTTCAAGTGGAAATAAAAAACGACCAAAAAGAAAACGAAAAACAAAAAATATTCAGAGGAAGTCCTGTTAAGTACTGTTTAAATTGTAAAAAGAAAAGATGGACTTGTACTTGTTATAAGGTCAGTGGATTAGAGGAGTTAAGAAGTGCCAAAAGACGCATGTTATCGCAAAGTAAAAGCAAGATTTAAAGTTTTTCCAAGTGCTTATGCTGGAGGTGCGATTGCAAAATGTCGTAAGGTAGGTGCTGCTAATTATGGGAATAAGTCTAAGAAAAAAGCAGAGGGTGGTGTAATTACTGCTAAACAAGGTAAGGCTTTTACAAAAAGAAAATCAAAAAACAAAAATATTGCAAGAGGTTGTGGTCAAGTTTTAAATGAAAGACGTAAGGTCACAAAGTATAGATAATGGCAGTAAGAAAGACAAAAGCAGGTCTAGCCTTAAAGAGATGGTTTAAGGAAGATTGGAAAGACGTAAAGACGGGTAAAGCATGTGGTCGTAAAAAAGGTGAGAAAAGAGGTACGCCTTATTGTCGCCCAAGTAAAAGAGTGTCTTCTAAAACTCCGAAAACTGCTTCGGAGATGACTTCTGCTGAAAAACGTAGTAGAATAAATCAAAAGAATAAATTAGGTCAACCAGCAGGTAAGCCAAGACGAGTTAAATCACTAAAGAGAAGGAAAAAATAATGCCTATAGTTATTCAAGAAAAATTTAAAAACACAAATAAGAAAAAAGATAAAGTTGGTGGTGGTGGAATGGACATTGCTAAAACAACTAAAAAGAAGAAGCCTGTTAAAGCAATGATGGGAAAATCCATGAAAATGAAAAAGAAGTAAATGGCAACATCAAATTCAAGAGATTTCGACTTAGATGTCGGTGAAATAATAGAAGAAGCTTATGAGCGTTGTGGCTTGGAAATGCGTACTGGGTATGACGCAAAAACAGCTAGACGTTCATTAAACCTTATGTTTGCTGATTGGGCAAACAGAGGTTTAAATATGTGGACAGTCACACAAGACACTAAATCTATTACTTCTGGTACGGCAACTTATTCTTTCGATGCTACTCATGTCGATCTCTTGGAAGTTGTTTTAAGAAATAGTAGTGGAACTGATTTTACTTTAACTCAAATGAGTCGAAGTGAGTATCTAACTATTCCTAATAAATCAACCACTGGGCAGCCAAGTCAATATTTCTTTGATAGACAAGTAACTCCTACAATAACTTTGTGGGCAACACCGAATGCTACTTATACTCTTGTTTATTATTATGTAAGACGTATTCAAGATGCAGACACTTTAGTTAATACAACGGATACACCATTCAGATTTTTACCTTGTATGGTAGCAGGTCTTGCATATTATCTAGCTATGAAAAGAGCACCCGAAAGAGTCCAGCTATTAAAAGCCGTTTATGAAGAAGAATTTCAAAGAGCAGCAGCCGAGGATGCAAATAGTACTCCTTTAAAACTAACACCTAGCATGACGTACTATAGTTATTGATATGACAAATATAATAGAAACAAAATTTGGAACATTGGTTAACACAAGCAAGATAGCTTCTGGTAGTGCTTCTACTATAAAGAAGTCTGGAGCATTCTATAATTTTTCTATCAGAGTTGATAATGACGATATTCGTGAGTACTCGTTTACAGATTTAGCAAGAGCTGAATACATGAGAAGAGTTATGATTGGGCATTTAGAAGAAAAAATTAAGATGAGTTTTAAGAAAAATGGCTAGATACGCAACAGGAAAAAAAGCATGGGGTTTTTCAGATCGTTCTGGATTTCGTTATCGTTTGCGAGAAATGAAAACCGAATGGAATGGTTTGAAGGTTGGTCCTGATGAATATGAAGCTAAACATCCACAGTTAGAGCCTAATCATCCAGGTCCAGATCCTACAGCCTTGTATCAACCACGAGTTACAAGTCGCACAGAAGTGACCGTAGAGAATCTTCTTGGCTTAAATCCATTTAAAGTAAATAGCATAGGAACTTCTACAATTATTGTTACTGAAAAAAATCATGGTAGATCAGGTGGTGACACTGTTAGATTTAGAAAATGTCAACCCTTCTTCGGTTTTTCTAGAACAACTTTAGAGTCAGCTTCTGGTCACACAGTGGTTGTAACACCCGCCACGGATGAAAATACTTACATTATTTCTCTTTTATCTAGTGGTGAAACTTCAACAACTGTTGGATCTGGAGGAGGTGGTAGAGCCACTGCTGGCCCAGTTACATTGGAGGCATAAATGAAGTTGACAAGTTATGATGCTACGGCTAATGTTGGAACAGTTACAGTGAGTACATCATGAGTTTTACAAACACCACACTTACACAATCAATACAAGATTGGACTGAAAATGATGAGTCTACTTTTGTTGCAGAGATTCCTTTTTTTATAAAAAATGCAGAAGAAAGAATTTTCAAATCAATTGATCTTGACTACTTTAGAAAAAATGTAAGTGGTACTATGACTTCTAGTAATAAATTTCTAGAAAAGCCATCGGACTATTTAGCATCTTTTTCTCTATCTTATGTTGACTCAAGCAGTAATAATGTTTTTCTTTTACAGAAAGATGTGAATTTTATACAAGAATATAACCCTAATCCATCAACCACTGGCTCTCCCAAGTATTATGCATCGTATGATGTGGACAGCTTTATAGTAGCCCCTACTCCAGATTCTAGTTATGCAGTGGAATTACATTACTTTTATAGACCTGCTTCATTGACAACTGTTGATTCTGGTACAACTTGGATAAGCACCAATGCTTCAGATGCCTTACTTTATGCTTGTTTAATTGAAGCCTATACTTTTATGAAAGGCGAGCAAGATATACTACAACTATATACGTCAAGATTTACTGAAGCCTTATCTAGATTAAAAGTTTATGGCGAAGGTCAAGAAAACGCTGATGCTTATAGAGATGGATTACCTAGAGTCAGAAGGCAGTAAAGGTACCAAAGTGAAAGATAAAAGTGTAGCAATCGTTGGGCTAGGTAATAGCTTTTCAGAATATATTTTAGCGAAAATTAGAAGTGAACATTTTGATGAAGTCTGGGCAATAAACTCAATGTCTGGTGTTATATATCATGACAAGTGTTTTATGATGGATCCACCTTCTCGTTTCTTGGATCAAAAGTTTGCAGGCAAGCAAACAAACATTATGAAAGAAAGGTTAGAAAAAAAACTCAACATACCTATATTTTCGTGTGTCTTAGATGAGAGATGTCCAGATGTTGTTGAGTATCCATTGCAAGAAGTTCTTGAAAAAACTAAATATGCATACTTAAATAATACTGTTGCCTACAGTATTGCTTATGCCGTAGCACAAGAAGTATCGGATATTCATTTATATGGCATTGATTTTACTCATAAGAATGTAGCTTTCGCTGAAGCAGGAAGAGCTTGTTGTGAGTTTTGGTTAGCTATAGCTACTGCCAAAGGGATAAAAATTCATGTGGCACACAACTCTTCTTTGCTAGATACTAATGTTCCAGATGAAGAAAAATTGTATGGCTATCATAGACTAGATGATCCCATCGTTTCAACAGTCACACAAGGTAGTATGTTGATTACAAGAAAATCTAAACTAGAACCACCAAACCCAATAGAAGAAACACCTAACATAGTTGGCAGAAAAGATATACCAGGAGTAACTTATGAGGAGTAAAAATGTTTGAATTAGGTATAAGCACTGTAGGAAGTGTTAATGTTATGACTTCAGATAAAGGAGGTTTAACAAATGAACAAGTTGCTGATCTAGCCGTTGATAAAATAGTTAGTATTTCTGATCAAGCTCCAGCACATATTAGGCAACAAGCAAATCAATTCAGAGAACATTTAAAGAATGTTCTGTATCATTACCTGCTCTTGGCAAGAAAAGAAGAGCGTGGTAGTATAATTCAAGTTCTAGAATCAAGTGGTCATAAAGAAATGGCTGAATATATAAGGAGATTATAAGATGGCAATAGCCCAAGCAATGTGCAATTCTTTTAAAAAAGAATTAATGTTAGGCACACACAATTTCGCAACAAACGGAAATGATTTTAAATTAGCACTTTATGCAGAAGGTAGTGGTGGTAAATCATCAACAACTGCTACTTTAGGCTTTGGAACAACTGCATATACGACAACTGGAGAAATTGCAAATAGTGGTAGTTATACTGCTGGTGGTGGAGCTTTAACAAAAGTAGCTCCGTCTGTAGCTACTTCTACTTCTACTGCAACAGCTTTTGCAGATTTTGCAGATATAAGTTTTACAACTGCAACAATTACGGCTATGGGTGCATTAATATATAATGACACTAATGGTAATAAGTCTGTATGTGTTTTAGATTTTACATCTAATAAAACATCTACATCTGGAACATTTACAGTTCAGTTTCCAACAGCAGATGCAACTAATGCGATTATAAGGATAGCCTAAATGTCAAATTCTACCTTACAGGGTTGGGGTAGAGGCACATGGGGTCAAGGTCCTTGGAATGAGGAAATAAATGTTGTTGTTACTGGACTAGTAGGAACAACTGGTTTAGGCACTCCAAGTGGGATACCAGGTGTAAATGTAGCTGCAACAGGTATTTCTGCAACAACCTCCATAAGCCAAACTGGTGCTGGTACAGTTACCTATGCTGTTACTGTTGTTTCTGGCAATCCTTCAAATCATCCATATTACAATCAGGGATCTACTAACAAGTATGCCATTGATGGATCAACGGCATCAGGAGATGTTGTCTTAACCTTATATGAAGGCAACACATATAAGTTTGATCAAAGCGACAGTAGTAATGATGGGCATCCACTTAGATTTTATTTAGATGCAGCTAAAGGTACGGCTTATACTACGGGAGTAACTACTAATGGAACTCCAGGTCAAGCGGGTGCTTACACTCAAATAACAGTAGCTGACGGTGCACCAACATTATTTTATCAATGTAGTAGTCACTCCTTAATGGGAGCAACGGCTAATACTCTAGGTATCCCTAATGTTTCAACAACAACGGGAGCATCAGTAACTAATGTTATTGGTACAACAGCGTTAGGTTCAGAAACTGTTTTTACAGAAGTAACAGTGGGTGTTACATTAGCAGCAGCACAAACAACACTAGATAGTGTTGTCACAATACCACAATGTGTGGTATTCTTAACTGGAATTAGTGCTACTGGTGGCACTGGAGAAGAATTAGTATATAGTTTAATAGTTCCAGATCAAATAGCTAACTGGCGAGAGGTGGCATAATGGCAAGTACATTTGTAAATAATTTAAGACTCGAAGAGATGACCACTGGTGAACAGTCGGGAACTTGGGGTACAAAAACAAACACTAATTTAGAATTAGTAGGTGAAGCGTTAGGTTTTGGTACAGAAGCTATCACAACAAATGCAAATACTCATGCAACAACAGTAGCGGATGCAACTTCTGATGCAGGTAGAGCAATATATATAATATATACTGGAACATTAGATTCAGCTTGTACTATTACCATTGGTCCAGACACCTTGAAACGAGTTCATATAATTAAAAATGGAACAAGTGGATCACAAAACATACTTATAAAGCAAGGATCCGGTGGTGGTGCAGCCGTTACCATTCTTCCAGGAGAAACTAAAGTTGTTTCATTAGATGGTGGTGGCAGTGGTGCAATAGTAACAGATGTTTTTAGTAGCTTAAATTTAGCAGGTACAACCAAAGTAGATGATCTTACAGTATCAGATGATCTTATAGTTGGTGACGATTTAACTTTGAGTTCAGACAGTGCAGTTGTAACATTTGGAGCAGATAGTGATACTACATTAACACATACAGATGGTACTGGACTTACACTTAACGGCACTAATAAATTAACATTTGGTGATGCCGCTAGTTTTGTACATCAAAGTTCTGATGGTGTTTTAACAGTAGATGGTGAGGCAACCATTGATTTAAATGCAAGTACAGCCGTTCTTGTAAGTAATGATTTAAAATTAAACAGTGATTCAGCAGTAGTAGGTTTTGGAGCAGATAACGACACTACACTGACTCATACTGATGGAACTGGTTTAACATTAAATAGTACAAATAAATTAACATTTGGTGATGCAGCAAGTTTTGTTCATCAGTCAAGTGATGGAGTTTTGACAGTGGCTGGTGAAGCAACCATAGCTTTAGCTGCATCAACTGCCGTTACTGTAAGTAATGACATAACAGTAGCTGGAAGAGCAACAGGTACACAAACAGCAGATAATGATGGTAACTTTGATTTAACAGTAAGTAATTTTTGGACATTTACTCCAGATGGTAATGACACTATTACATTAACTAATCCTGCTATTGGTCAATCTGGTGTTATTTATTTAGATAACTCTGGTGGGCATACACTTTCGGCTCATGCTTCATTAGCTATTAATGCTGATGTATTAAGTGCTTTAACAACAGCAGGTAAATACATGATTTCTTATTACTGTACTGCTACAAGTGGTAATGACACAATATTAGTGTCTGCAACAGGAGCATTAACATAATATGTCTTTACTTCCAACAATAGGTGCAATTGACCAAGACACAGGTTTCTATAATGGTGTTGCTACACAGTCAGTGAGGTTTGATGATGGTAGTAGTGCTTTTTTAAGTAGAACTCCAGCAGGTGCTTCCACTAATTTAAAAGCATTTACTTTTTCAACTTGGGTCAAAAGAAGTAGTGTATCTGGTGCTACACACACGCTATTTTCAGCAGGTGCAAACTCTAATGATGTTACTATGATTAGATTTGAGGGAAATGGCATAACCGACACTCAACTTTCTTTTTTTAATTACACAAGTGGAAGTTTAACCACTACCCTTAAAACAAAAGCAAAATTTAGAGATTCTTCTGCTTGGTACAATATTATTGTTGCTTGTGACACAACACAAAGTGGTGCTAATAAAGCAAAGATTTATGTAAATGGTGTTTTAGTTGATGATTGGCACGATTCAAGCCATGACGAATATCCTAATGACAATTCAACATTTCAATTTGGTAATAATGTTGTACATAGGCTTGGCTCTCTAGCTTATTCTACTACCCAACTTTTTGACGGGTATATGGCAGAAACTAATTTTGTAGAAAATACACAGCTTGCACCATCAGTATTTGGAGAGCTAAAAAATGGTGTCTGGATACCTATAGCACCTTCACCAACTTATGGTACAAATGGTTTTAGATTACAGTTTGAAGATAATGCTGTAGGTACTCCAGAAAATGAAGGAGTTGTTGAAGATGATAATATTGGTAGGGATTCATCTGGTGAACACAATCATTTTACATCTAGTGGTATAGTCGCATCTGATTGTGCTATGCCTGATAGTCCTGAGAATAACTTCTGCACCCTTAATCCTTTAGACAAAGTTTTAACTTCATCTGCTCTTTCAGAAGGCAATTTAAGTGTTTCAGCAGGCACTGGCAGTGCTTGGAATAATATTATAAACTCAACTTTTAGCCTTACATCTGGAAAGTGGTATTGGGAAGTTTGTCAAAGTGGTTCAGGAGGTTTTGGTAAAATTGGTGTTAGACAAAATAATTCATTGACTTCAGCAGATGGTCCTACAGCAGGAGCATCAGAAGTATATTTATATGGTGGTAATAAGCATCAAGGCTCAACTTCAACAAATAGTGCTTACTATGGTTCAAATATGTATGCAGATGGAAATATTTTTGGTGTTGCAGTGGATATGGACGCAGGGAAAATTTGGGTAGCAAAAAATAATACTTATGGAGGTAGTGCCGACCCTACAACTGGTAATGGTGCTATGTTTACCAATCTTACTGAACCACAATCACCATCATTTTCTAGTTATAATAATGCAGGGACGTTTAATTTTGGACAAGATGATACATTTGCAGGAAACAAAACAAGTGGTTCAGCTAATGCCACAGATTCTGAAGGAATAGGTCAATTTTATTATTCGCCACCATCAGGCTTTCTAGCAATATGCACAGCTAATCTTCCAGAACCAACCATAAGTCCTAATGCTGATACACAAGCTGATGACCATTTTAATACAATATTATATACAGCAAATGGTTCTGCTTCAAGAGCCATAACGGGGGTTGGTTTTAAACCTGATTGGTTGTGGGTAAAATCAAGGTCTGCTACATATTATCATGGGTTGTGGGATTCAAGCAGAACAAATAAATCTGCATTATACTCAAATGCTACAGATGATGAAGATACTTCAACAGCAGGAACATTAGGTTCACTTGATGCTGATGGTTTTACTACACCAAATGTAAGTGGTGGTGGTTTCATTAATATTGGTTCTACAACATACGTTGCTTGGAACTGGAAAGCAAATGGTGGCACAACCTCAACAAATGATGCAAGTGCAACAAGTATAGGCTCACAAGATAGTGTGATTCAAGCAAATACCACAGCAGGATTTAGCATTGTAACTTATACTGGTACTGGTTCAAATGATACTTTTGCTCATGGAGTGCAAGTTAATGGTGTAGCTACAGCACCAAATTGGATTATACATAAAAGAAGAGATTCTGCTCAACATTGGGTTCATTATCATGTGGGAATTGGAAATACAAGGTCAGTCTTATTTAATACAGATGCACAAAATAGTGCTTCAGCAGTTAATTTTAATAATACATCACCTACACCAACTGTTTTTTCATTAGGCACAGATGCTTATGCAAATGCTAGTGGTGGTACTTATGTAGCCTATTGTTTTGCTGCTATAGAAGGCTACTCAAAGTTTGGCAGTTATACTGGAAATGGTAATGCAGATGGTACGTTTGTCTATACTGGATTTAGACCTGCTTGGGTTCTTATAAAAAAATTTAATGCTAGTGGTACGGATTGGATGCTAGTGGATTCTACAAGAGATACTATAAACCCAGTAGATAACACTTTGTTTCCAAGTGGAAACACTCAAGAATTAGATGGTGATGATAAAGATTTTGTTAGTAATGGTTTTAAACATAGGTCTACTGGTTCTTCTGAAAACGCATCAGGTGACACATACATATACATAGCATTTGCCGAAGTGCCATTTAAATATGCTAATGGTGGCTGATTAATTAAAAGGAGAAAATAATGGCTTGGAAACATAATGGTAGAACCATAAAAATAGGAAAAGCATGGGTAAGTGATGATAATACTAAATACCCTCGTCAATGGAACAATCTTACAGATGCAGAAAAAAAGTCTGCTGGTTTGGTTTGGGAAGATGATCCAGTAGTAGAAACTTTTGATGATAAGTTTTATTGGGCAAAAGATATTGAACGTAAACTAGCAGATGAAAATGTAGTTGATGAAGATGGCAATGCAGTCATTGACCCTATGACTGGAAAGCAAATGGTTCAGTTAGGTCTTAAATCTATATGGGTTGCACAAACAAAATCAACTGCAAATAGTTTATTACAAAAATCAGATTGGGAAATAACAAGAAAAGCAGAAAAAGGAACTGCGATAGCTAGTGCTACAAGCACATATAGAGATAAAGTGCGAACTGCCTGTAATACAATAGAAACAAAAATAAATAATTGTTCTAATCTTACTGCTTTTAAGGCATTGTTTGATACACCAACTGATAGTGATGGCAATCCTACTGCCAATTCACCTATATATGATTTTCCTGATGAGGGTTAATAATGCCTTTAGCAAAGCTACAATTCAAGCCCGGAATAAATAAAGAAACAACATCTTATTCTAATAAAGGTGGATGGAATGATTGTGATCTTGTTCGGTTTCGTTTTGGCTATCCAGAAAAAATAGGCGGATGGGAAAAGTACTCAACAAGTACTTTTCTTGGTGATTCTCGTTCTCTACATTCTTGGGCAAACTTACAAGGAAATAAATATTTAGGTATAGGTACAGAATTAAAATTCTATATTGAAGAATCTGAAGGTTATAATGATATAACACCTTTAAGAAGAAAAGTTGTTGGTGGAGAAGTTGTATTTGAACTTGGAGTGGGAGAAACAGTTAACTTTACTGTAAGTGGACTAGTAGGAACCACGGCACTTGGAAGTGAAATAGTGAACGCAGTTTCAAACGCACAATTTACTCCAGTGATAGTAGATGGTTTATCTTCTACCGCAGAGCTTGGCACAGTGGCAGTACAAACAGACTTATTACTTGTCACTCAAGTTGGTACAGTGATAATAGGTGGTGATGCACATGATGGTGGAGCTACAAATAGTAACACTACGATTGATGTTAATGGATAAAAAATGGCTATAACTTTTACAACTTCGACTTCTGCTACACAAGTCACAGTTAATGATTCTGGTCATGGAGCTTTGGCAAATGATTTTGTTACTTTTAGTAGTGCTAACACAGGTAATTCATCGTTAAATACTCAAATAAATAATGAGTTCTCTATTACATCAATAACAAATGCCAACAGTTATATCATCACACTTAGTGAAAATGCTGCTGCTACTTTGTCTAGTGCAGGTTCGGCAGATGCAGAGTATCAAGTAACCATAGGAATTAACACTGTTGTGCCCGGTGATGGATATGGTGCAGGTACTTGGGGAGCAGATGGATGGGGGTCAGCCTCTGGAGAAACTGCTGGTGGTGGCACTCTACGTTTATGGTCGCAAGATAATTTTGGCGAAGATTTGATTTTTAATCAAAGAGATAGTTTTATTTATTACTGGGATAAAAGTTTAGGTTTATCTACGAGAGCAAAAAATTTACTTGAGCTATCTGATGACGCTCCTAAAAAATCAAGAAAAGTTATTGTCTCTGAAAGAGATCGTCATGTTCTTTGTTTTGGAGCAAACCCTATAGGATCGGATGTACAAGATCGAATGCTTGTAAGATTTAGTCATCAAGAAAATCCTTTTTTATGGACACCCACTGCAACCAATACAGCAGGTGATTTAAGAATCGGTTCTGGTTCTGAAATAATAACTGCGGTTAAAACAAGAAGAGAAACAATTATACTTACAGATACTTCTGTACATAGTATGCAGTTTATTGGTCCACCTTTTACTTTTGGAATAAATCAACTCGCAAGTTCTATCACAGTCAAAGGTTTTAATTCGGCAGTAGCCGTAGGTGATTCTGTTTTTTGGATGGGCTATGATCGTTTTTATGTTTATGATGGTCGTGTTCAAGTTATACCTTGTTCTGTAAGAGATCATGTATTTCAAAATTTCAATGAGACACAATCAGATAAAGTTTTTGCGGGTGTTAACTCTGCTTTTGGAGAAGTGTTTTGGTTTTATCCTTCTGAAACTAATTCTGGTGCGAATGGCGGCACAGACGAAAACGATAAATATGTTGTATACAACTATGATCAGAAAATCTGGTATGTTGGCTCACTAGCGAGAACATCTTGGGTTGACAGAGGAGTGTACCAATATCCTTTAGCTACAGACTCTAGCTTTGTGTATAATCATGAAAAAGGTAATGATAACGATGGCACTGCCTTTACATCATTTATTGAATCAAGTCCGATTGACATACAAGACGGTGATCAATTTGTTTTCTTACGAAGAATGATACCAGATGTTAGTTTTGATAACAGTGATACTGGAATAAGCACTGATAATAATAAAGCCGTTTTTTCTTTAAAAGCACAACGAAGCCATAACGGTGGTTTTATAAAAACATCAACGAACAATGTTACACCGACCACGGAGCTTAATCATTTAAGATTGCGTGGAAGGTCTTTTGGTCTTAGAGTAGAGAGTACAACACAAGGTGTAAACTGGAGATTTGGAACACCAAGAGTTGATGTGAGAGTGGATGGAGATAGATGAGTAGACAATTAGTACCACCTACATTTTCGTTAGCACCAGAAGAATATGACGTTGCTTATTTTAACGATTTAGTAAGAAGTTTAAGCCAACTTGTGGTACAATTACAAAACCCTGGAGAGCTTAGAGGAACTAAGATTACTTTAACTGATTTACCTACAAGTGATACTGACTTAGAGGTGGGTGCTTTGTTTAATGACAATGGGACAGTTAAAGTTAAGGCATAGACGATTGAATAAATAACAAATAATTGGTATTATAAATTATGGGTATTTTTAGAGACATAACTAAAACATTAAAGAAAGCCGCTCCATTAATTGGTGCAAGTATTGGTATGTATTTTGGTGGTCCTATGGGTTCAGCGGCACTCGGAGGTGCACTCGGAGGTGGAATTGGATCATTGGTCGGTGGAGGAGATACTGATGATGCTTTGAAAGCTGCTCTTCTTGGTGGAATTGGTGGTTATGCTTCCGCTGGAGGAAACTTTACAACGGCTGGGCAAGCAGCATCTAATGCAAGCAACGTAGCAAGCAACGTAGCAAGTGCACCAACAGTAACTGGAATTGAATCTGCTAGTGCGGGTGCTGGAGGAGATTTTATATCTAGCTCTGCTATTCCAAAATTTACCCCACCAGTAGAACCATCAATGTTTGACAAAGCACTTAGTTTCGCTAAAGCAAACCCAATGTTAACCACGGCAGGGGTTGGTACTTTATTAGGAGCAGCAAGTGGTGGTTTCGATGAGGAAGTGGTAGGACAGAAAGAAACAATGAGAGCTTATCCAGTAGGCAAATCTAGGTTAGGTACTGGACGAATTGGTAATAAACTGTATAATTTAGATGATCCAGATGAACGCAGACAATATTTTGAAGACAATAGAAAAAGAAGAGAACCAAAAACTGTTTATTCGGCTGCAGGAGGCGAGGTCAACGGTCCAGGAACGGGAACATCAGATTCAGTACCTGCTAGATTATCAGATGGAGAGTTCGTAGTAACTGCAAAGGCTGTCCGTGGAGCAGGTGGCGGGGACAGAGATGTCGGTGCCGCAAGAATGTACGACATGATGTCGCAACTAGAAAGAGTAGCATAATGGCAGATCAAAACGTAACCCAAACTCAAACCGTTAGGTTAGCACCTTTCCAAGAAGATTTTTTAGCCGATATATTTGCAAGTGCAGAAGGATTGACGGGCGAAGGCTCGCAAATGCCTTTTTCTGCTCAACAGTTAGCAGCTTTATCTCCAGCTCAACAACAAGCAATATCAAGTGCAATGGGTGGTATAGGAGCTTATTCTCCTTATATGCAAAGAGGTGCTGAAGCACTGGGTCAAGGAATAGGTGCCGTGGGTGCAGGACTTGGAACAATTGGTTCAGCGATAGGTCAAGCAGGTCAAGCAAGCTATGATCCAACTTCTTATCAACAGTTCATGGATCCATATACAGAAGACGTTATTGCCGCAACACAAGCCGACATAGGTAGACAAGGACAAGTACAACAAAATCAACTAAGTGGTAATGCTATAAGTGCAGGTGCTTTTGGTGGATCTAGGCAAGGTGTTGCACAAGGTGAAATTGCAAGAAATGTTATGGATCAACAAGCAAGAACGGGGTCACAATTGAGGTCTCAAGGTTTTGCTCAAGCACAAAGTGCAGCACAACAAGCGGCACAACAACAATTAAAACAAGCACAACTTACTGGTCAATTAGGTCAAACAACTGGTGCTCTTGGTCAGTCCATTGGTGCTCTTGGTATGCAGACAGCAGGACTTGGTCAACTAGGACAACAGATGGGTACACAAGATATTAATACATTGCTAGGTATTGGTGGTCTAGAACAAGGTCAACTTCAAAAATCGCTTGATATAGCAAGAGCAAACTCACTTGCAGAACAAGCATTACCATATCAGCAAATTGGTTTTATGTCTGATATTTTTAGAGGAGTTCCATCTCTGCAACAGACTTATTCTCAAAGAACGGCTCCCGGTCCAAGCAAGAGTTCTCAAATGTTAGGTCTAGGTATCGCAGGTCTAGGTGCTGTAGGACAAGCGGGTGGCTTTAGTAAAATGTTCGGTTAGGAAGATTAATAATGAATGATCCTTTACAAAGAAAAATGTTTCGTCAAGCGGGTATGTCTAAACAACCTATGGGTATTCTTGCATCATCACCAGAGTTGATGACCACGGCACAACAAGCCATGATGAATAATCAACCTGTTAAAGCACAAAGTGGTATGATGACTTCATTATTTCCACCAAATCAAACTATCACAACCAGATCTACTGACAGAATTATACCAGGTTTTGAACAAGATGTTGTTGGAATAAATGCACAAACTCCTTTACAAGTTTTAAAACAAGAACAAGAAGCAAAAAATAAAACAATCGATACTTCTCTTTCCGAACCAAAACCTAATATTAATGATGTTAACAAAAAGATTATAGATGGCTCTATTGTTAAAAAGAAAGAAGATTATACCAATGCTAAGAATCTTGGTTTTAAAACTACCGATGGTGGTTCTTTCAAAGAACCTCTTTCTCAAAAATTTGAAAATCAATTAAATAAAGTAACTGAAATTCAAAAAGATGCTGTTAGATCTTTAGAAAGTGCAAACACTAGTGCTGATCAATATCAAATGGGTGGCAAAACAGTTGAGCAAAGAATTAATAATTTCACATCACTTGTTAATCAAAAAGGACAAGAACCCACATTAGCTGATGTGAAAGATGATGCCGTTAAGTTATTAGGTTTTGACCCCGATCAATTAGATCAACAATATGATGAAGATAAACAAGCTTCAATTTGGTTAAACATGATGAAAGCTGGATTAGCTGTTGCTTCTGGAGAAAGTAGTAATGCTTTAACTAACATAGCTAAAGGTTTTTCTTTTGGTTTAGATCAGTATGGTAAAGACATAGGAAAACTAAAAACAGAATTAAAAGCAGATAGAAAAGATGCTGCTAACACTATGTATAAATTATTAAAGGATGAGAAATCTGAAAGACTCGCAAAGAAAACATTAGAGATCCAACAAGAACAAGGTCTTTTAAACATTCAAATGAAATATGTAGGAGATCAAAAAGCTAAAGCTATGGCTGCATATAATATGAAAATGGATGGAGCTAAATGGAATGTAACTTTGGTAGGTACATTAGCAAAAATGAAAGGCGATGAAGCTGCAAGAGCTCTTCAAAAAGAAAATTTAGAAAAAACATTTAAACTTGGTTTAGCTAAAGCGACACCAAAAGAAATAGTTTTCTTGAGACAGTCTGGAGATATAAAATTAAAGCCTGGCATTACAGAAGAAATACCTTTTGGTGGTGATGGCTACTTTAATCAATTTGATGTGACTCCTACGGGTAAGAAAAAATTAGCAGACATGGCTTCTAATACTACAACTGGTATGAATACAGACTTTAAATATGAAGGCAGAAACTATGGTGCAACAGGTCAAGTCGGAGCCGTTTATCTTCCAAATCTTGAGGGCGTTAGTGAAGAGAAGAAGAAAACTTTTGGAATAGCTGCTGCCAGACACATGAAATCTTTAGAAAAGATTACAAACTCATATGACAGATTAGGAGCTATTTTATCTTTTGCTAGACAGCAAGGAGCTAAAATTAAAATTGATCAACTTCCTCCTGATATGGTAAATGATTTAAATGAGAAATCTGGTGGAGAGACTTCGAAGTCATTGAAAGAGTTATATTCAGATATACTTGTACGATAGTTTAGGTGACAAATGGCTACAGAATACACATACAAAGTAGATGGGCAAGATTATCTGTTTTCAAATGAAATTGGTCAAAAAGAAGCTGAAAGAATAATAAGAAATGAACAAGCCGTTGCTTCTGGTGAAGTTGACGAATACTCGTATGAAAATCCAGAAGATGAAGGTGCCTTACAAGAAATAGTAGAAGGTATAGGTTCTGGTTTGATAGCTATACCTCAAGGTGTAGCTGAAACAGGTGCTAGTTTAATTGACCTTGCAGCGGGAACCAACTTCACAGAAGCCGTGACTAGAGCAGGTAATTCAGTCAGAGATGCATTAGACATTGATCCAACAGGAACTGCTGGGAAAGTTGCAGAAGGTTTAACTCAATTTGCTATTCCTGGAATAGTTGCCGCAAACATAGTTGCTAAAGGTAGTAGACTTGCGAAGATAGCCAGAGGTCAACCAGAGCTACGAGGCAAACAATCCATACTTGATAAGTTTCGTGGTAAAAGACGAGGCAGACAAATTGGAGAAGATTTAGGTAGAGCTCCGAAAGGCAGAGAATTAAATCTTACAAAGAGTCAAAAGTTTGGTGAAGCGGCTCGACAAATTGGAGCAGCAGGTCTCGCAGATGCTCTTGTTTCAACAGATGGTACACAAACTTTAGCAGACTTTTTTGAAGGTGGTCCTACGCAAACAAAAGAAACTTTAGGTTTAGAAGGTAGAGAGTTAGCTGCAGCAAGATTGTATAATAAAGTAAAGCATGGATTAGAAGGTAGCGTTTTTGCAGGTATCTTACCACCCGTCATAGGTGCGGCTATTGGTGGTACAGCGAAACTTGGTGCACGAACCACGAGAGAGGTTGGACTAGGTTCTTTGGGTGCAGGTGTAGGTGCAGGTTATGAAGTTGTTGGTTCTGCAATTGAAGGAGAGATACCAGAGTTCGCAGATGTTTTGGGAAGTGCAGCTAAAGGAGCAGGTGTCGGTGTCGGTGTCGGTGTCGGATCAAGAGCTCTTGGTGCAACAGCAGATGTAGCTACTGGTGCTATACAAAGACAAGAAGACAGATTATTAAAAGGAGAGTCTATAAATAGTTTAGATAAAGCAGTGGCTAGAGCAGTCTCTGTTTTTAGGTATAGATCTTTTTTAGATCCAGCAACGGCTAGACTTAAATCATTAGTAAACCCAGCTGTTGAAGGTGATATAAAAATTGCAGAAAAACAATTAAAAGATATTGATAAAGAAATTAAAATTGCTTTGAAAGATCCAGACTACAATCAATTAAGTGGGTACAACAAAGAAAAATTAATAAATAATTTTATGGATGTTTTGGAAGGTGCAAAATATGAAGACTTGCAGATACCAAAACCTTTGTTTGAAGCTTTTTCAAAAGCCAAAAAATCTATTGATAGATTATCACAGAAAGTAAAAGAATCTAGCATAGCTCGAAACTTACCAGAAGAAATAACAGAAGGTGAGAGAAGAAGTGGTATGTTAAGAAAACAAGATTTTATAGATATTGTAAATCAGAACATCAATGAAGGTGGATATCTTTCAAGACTGTATCAAATATTTAACGATGATACTTTTAAGTTAGCTGATGATGTTAGATCTTCACTAGTTGATCAAATAGTTGAGGGAAAAGGTCTTGATATTTCTCATGTGAAAAAATTTTTACAAGATGAACAAGGGAGCTATTCTATAGATGATGCTTTTGTGAGAGATTGGAGAGCAGGTAATGTAAAGCTAACTCCCCTACAAGCAGACAGATATATAGATAACGTAACTAAATATTATAAAGGTTTAAAAAATGCAAAACCTAGAAGTTCTACTGGTGTAAGTATACCAGTTGTTAGACTTAACCCTGGCGTTGTTAATAAACCTCAAGTTGATAATGAAGTAATTAAAGCTATCATGGGTGAAATAAGAACTCCAAAAGAAGCTTATATACATACAATCGCAGAGCTCTCTAATTTTATCGCAGCTGACACATTTTATACTGGTTTTAAAAGATCAGCAGATGCATCTATAATTGGCACTGCAACAAGAAATGCAGAGAACATAGCAAGAGGTGGAGCGGGCGATGAGATTCCTTTATATGTAAATACAAATGCAGAAATTCAAGCAAGAGTTGATCAAATAAACGCAGAACGATTAGCACAAAACCCACAAGCAACAATCGAGAACGGTGGTTTAATCCGAACATTAGATCAAGCTCCTGATGGGCAAAAAGAAATGGATGAGATTCTAGAGTCTATGAGAACCAGAGGTGGTAAAATGGACTATGTTGTTTTAGGAAGAGATCCAGAAGCAGGTGGTGGTCAAGGTGGTACTGCTAGTAGAAGTGTTTATGGCGAGATGTATGGATATGCTATACCAAGACCTATGTTTGATGCTATGACAAATGTTGCAAATTCAAATCTTAGCCCCATGGTTGATTTTTTTAGAACTTTTTACGGACCTTTATTACAATTAAAAGGTGTTTCTCAATATGCTAAAACAATTCTATCTCCTATTACTCAAGTTAGAAACGTAACGTCTGCCGCCATGTTTGCTTTAGCTAATGGTAATGTTGGCAGAGGTGCGGGTGTTATGGAATCGGTTGATATGGTTTTAAGAGATCTTATTGATAAAGACATGAAAATAAAAGGTACTGACTTTAATTTAAATGATGATGTTCTAGATTTTTTAGTTGATTTACAGAAGCGTGGTGTTATTGGTAGCTCGGCTCAATTAAGAGAGATACAAGCAAACTTAAAAAAAGGTTTAGGATACAGAGACACAGGTCCTACTGGAGAAACAATACAAAACTACACAAGAAATGATTCTCAAGGTATTGTTAGCACTGTGCAAACACAGACTTCTCCAAACTTAACAGGTGTCTTAGACATCCCAACTAAAATTAAAGGGTTAAAAGGAGGACTAGGGGCTGTTGCAAAAGGTGCTAATAATTTAGGTAGAGGTTTTTTAAATAAAGCAGAGGGTTTATATAAAGGTGGTGATGATATTTGGAAGATATATAATTATCAGTTTGAATTAAATAAACTTAGAAATGCTAGAACAAAAATGATGAACGCTGGGGATGCTTTGGAGGCAGAAACAAAGTTTTCTAGATTTATAAACAAAGCTGATGATGAAACTATTGATGAGGCTATGAAAAGATATGCCGCAGATAATGTCCGTAATTTAGTTCCCAACTATGAATTAGTTCCAGAATTTATAAAAGGATTGAGAATGGTTCCTCTTGGTAACTTCGTGGCTTTCCCCGCAGAGATACTAAGAACAGGTTTTAATATTTTAAATACTGCTGCAAAAGAACTATCTAGTGATGACATTGCTATTAGAGAAATAGGAATGAAAAGATTAATGGGTGGAGTTACTGCTTTTTCTGTAGCAGGTGTCGGACTTCAAAGATTTGCTCAAAAATTAACTGACACAAGTGATGAAGAACTTAGTGCAGCAAATAGATTAGCGGCACCTTGGCAAAGAAACTCACAGTTTATTCCAGTAGGTAAAGATAAAAATGGTAATTTTGAATATATAGATTTTAGTCACACCAATCCTTATGATCTTTTGTCTAGAGGATTTAGAACTATGTTAAACACATATCAAGAAAGTAGCAAACTAGGAAAAGGTTATGGAGAAACTGCTACAAAAATTGCATACGAAAGTTTAACTGAATACTTACAACCTTTCTTAGATCAATCTATGATATTTGCGGCAATTCAAGATACCATGCCAAAATCAATCGGAGGGAGAGAAGGTCAAACGATGTCTGGTGCAAAGGTATATAGAGAAGGTGATAGTAGGTCAGTTGCTTGGGAAAAATCTTTAGTTCATATATTTAATACATTAATGCCAAATGCTATTCCTGTGAGAATTCCTGTAGGTGCAGAACTTGGTATTGCAGGAGGGAATTTTCCAGCAGGTGTAAAATCTGTAGAACTTGGTAGATTTGCAAGAGGTGTACTTGATGCAGACTCTAAAGAACCATCTACAGGCAGAGAGTATGATACTGGATCAGAATTATTTAGAGCATTTACTGGTGTTAACACTCAAATAATAGACAATAAAAAAGTAGCCTATTTTAAAGCACAAGAATTTAAAGGTGCACGATCCTCGGCTGCTACTGTTTTTAACGAAGCAGTTAACTTAGACGTAGCAGATAGAGATCAATTTTTAACTGCTTATCAAAGAGCTGACGATTCTAGACTTAGAGCGTTCAGAGTTTTTGCTTCACATGTAAATGACCTAAGAGAATTAGGTATAAGTAGAAGTGAATTGATGAAACAGTTTAAAAAAGCTGGACTAGGCACTGAAGAGACAAATGCAGTAATGCGTAATCGATATTTACCATTTACTCCTAGCCAGAAAAAAATAGACGAAGCTCGTAGGAAAGGTATCTTCGTTCCTCAAGGAGCAATAAATAGATTAAAATCATTAAGAAGAGGTATGTCCTTAAAAGAAGAACCATTGTTTGGTATTGAAGGAAATGAAACATCAGATGATCTAATGGATTTCTTTAGTTCAAATCAACAACCTCCCGTTCAACCCGTTCAATCTGCTCCTCAACAAGTTGTCGATACGAAAAATATGGACATAGATATAAATAATATGGTAACTAATGCTTTTAACATACAAACAAATCCAGTGACTAGAACTAGTCCTACGGTTCTTGGAAGCGACCCAACAAGCGTAGCAAAGAATATGGATATTGCTAGGAGAACAGCGTGAAACTATCAGACAACTTTTCATTAACAGAATTTACTAAATCACAGACAGCCGAAAGAAAAGGTATAACTAATAAACCTAATGAAATACATGTTATGGCTATGGAATCTTTATGTCATAACATATTAGAAAGAGTTAGATCAGCATTTGGTAAACCAATCAATATCAATTCGGGCTATCGAAGTGTTGCTTTGTGTGAAGCCATTGGATCAAAATCCACCTCACAACATTGCGATGGAGAAGCGGCAGACATAGAAATATATGGCGTAAGTAATTACGACCTAGCAAAATATATAGAAAACAATTTAAACTTTGATCAATTAATACTAGAATGTTGGGACGGTATTGATCCTAAC
>Ga0099847_1000176_pt1 | contig 20653 bp, 23 predicted proteins | sample CB_VirMetaG_2_FD_78178 | JGI IMG/M metagenome (GOLD analysis project Ga0099847, IMG submission 78178) | Freshwater to marine saline gradient viral communities from Chesapeake Bay - CB_1504_2 Viral MetaG | ecosystem: Environmental > Aquatic > Marine > Coastal | place: USA: Chesapeake Bay...
AATTTTTGCCAAGCTGTTCCATTAAATACAGCCCAGTCTCCTATCTGCCAATCTGTGACACCATCTAAATTAGTAGTTCCTGCAACACTCACTATGTAATAAAAACCTGCTGTGCCTGAGCCTGAAGCTAAAGTAGGAGTGTTTGTAGAAGCATTCCAAGTTCCCTGAAAACTCAAACCACTTTGAAATGAAGTAGTCGTCGCACCAGTTATAACACCTTTAGCGTCAACTGTAATCACTGGTATGGCAGTTGCTGACCCATACGTATTTGCAGTTACTCCAGAAGCAGGTAAGTCAGCATTAACTAACGCTCTAAAACCAGTTGGCGCTGCCGCTCCTGAAACAGGACCTCCATAAAACACATTCGCAGGTTGATCAGTTTGAATTAAGGCTGAACCCCAAGTGTAAGCTCCTGTTCCTCCAGATATTAGAACTTGACCAGAAATACCAACTGGTCCTAATGATATATCATTTCCACCACCGTATGCAATAGATCCTGGGGTGGATGTATTAGATCTTCCCGTACCGCCTTGATCGATAGGAAGAGTCCCATCTATTTCATCTTGATTAGAAAGATTTACAGGAGGATGCCTATGATCTCCTCTAGAAAGTTCAATAGATGTACCTGCCGATCCTCCAGTAGTTGTTACAAGCGGTACATTATCTTCAAAATTTGCGCTTAGAGTAACATTATTACCTAGGCTACCGCCTCCTAAAAGTCCGTCACCAGCTATAACTTGGCGCGTAACTGGGACAGTGCCTGACCCTGAAGATGCTATTTCAGTAACCGCAGTTATTCTTCCAGTTTCATCTACAGTGACGACAGGTATATTATCACCATCACCGTAAGTCCCTGGAGTAGCTCCTGAGGAAGCGAGTTGTGCTGTTCCTACCCCATCGTTAGCGATGCTTAAAGTAACGTCTGAAGTAAGCTGACCGCCTCCAGTCATGCCTGTTCCCGCTATAACCTGCCGAGTCGTAGGAACTCCACTAACTTGAAGAAGATCCCCAGCGCGAACCTGATAACTCACTCCTTGGTATGTGAACAATAAAAGTCCATCAGGAGACGCTACTGGGGCAGTTGGGAGCTGCGTTACTCTACTAGGTATTAAATTACTTGGTACATCAGACATTATTCAATCTCCAAATATTTATCGCCATCTTCTTGAATAATGAATTCATCACCAGCTTCTTGAATAAGACCAGCAGGGTGAGTGTCTATATTCGTATCAGGGCGATTAAATGGCAGTACAATTTGATCAGGTCTTCTAGGAGGCAGTAAATAAGGATCATAATCATCTTTATCTGCTTCACATACCATCAAACCAGGAAAATTAGGATCAGGATGGAGCTCAGCTAAAAAGAACTTTTTAGAGCATCGCGCACAAATACCTATACCAAAAGTAGTTTGTCCTGTAGGATCTAAATACAAGCTCATGCTGTATAAACTCCTATACCAGGATTAATTTGTATCGGAGAACCATCATTATCTCCATCCCATGCTCTTTGAATGCTTCTTTCAGCTCTCGCTTCTAATATAGGTATAAGATCTGCAGTCGCTGCAGGAGTTTCCATACATACTCTGGCAGCTAGACCATTTACGATGGCTTCTAACCATCTGTCAGGTATTTCTATTTCTTGCTGTAAATTGTCAGTATCCATTATTTGACGATGTCTCCACAGCGTCATTACATATTTTTCAGATGCTGAATCTGGAGCTGGCCATAAATTAACTACTGGTTGAGCAACATTACGTTGATAATAAAAACTCGTAGGTCTTCCGGAAAAAGTTAAATTACTTTGATTAACGTAATTATCCCTGCTTAACACGCCCATGGGTATTGATGAAGGCATGTTACCCAGAGTTATGGTAGTATACGCTATAGTAGTCGCACCATCAGTAGGTATTATTCTAAAATACTGTTTTGATAATGCTCCCTCTATTTCACTCCAAACAATGTCACCTGCTGTAGCCAAGGCTGCAGTAGTTAAATTTTTGCTGTCAGAGGTGCCCACTGTAGTCCATGTGACATTATCAGGACTCGTTTGAAAAGTCAATGAAGTTGCCGTGGCAGACCATTTAACTCCAATAAAATTTACTATAGTAGGTGAAGTGAAATTAACTGTATAAGAAGTATTTAAGGACGTTACTGTTCCACTTAATTCTTGGAGAGTCATTAAGTTTAAATTTAATACGTCAATAGTACCCTTAGGTAAAGTGGATACGGGGTTATTTTCGTAAAAAGGAAGAAGTTGTTTTTCTATACACCAGCTTGGTGCTTTTATATTTGCCAACTCATCTAAAAAGAAAGACAATGAATCTAATGCGTATTCCTGCATTTCAGAAGTGATGGCTTGCGCAGGCATGCGACATCGTCTGAAAGCATGATCAACTACTTTCAGGGCATTAAATGTCTTGACAGCAATGTTGCCAGAATAAGCCATATCAACCTCATTATTGTATTATTGGTTGCTGATACAGCAGACCCCCTAATTTAAACTGGTTTACCCCCAGTTATTTTTCATAGTACCCATGTTTTTGAATCCAGATAGAGGATTAGACGCTCCCCTACTTTCATCACGACGAGATGCATAAGACTGAGTTTTAGTCGACTCTTTACCGTCTCTCATACCTAATGATTCATCTAATCGGTCGTTTGAATTTTGTTTTCGTCCACCTTTAGAATAACCTTTAGTTTTCATACCGCCTTTAGAATAGCCTTTGGTCTTCATGCCACCCTTTTTATATCCTTTTGATTTCATACCCATGTCTGAGTCTCCTTATTTCATTTTAGAAAAAGTCTTAGCGAGACGTGCTCGCTGCTGAGTTTTAGCAGAAGGTTTAGGACCCCCAGCTTTAGCAGGATTACCCGCAGCCACTTTATTTAAAGCACCCTTAGGTATATTTTCGCCCTTAGGAACATCCATATAATCCCTAAGAGCTCCTGGCTTTTTTACAGCACCTTTAATCCAATCTTTTTTAGAACCGCCTTCTGCTGCATAGAAGCCAGCTTTAATTTCTTTTTCAGCTTCGCCTCTAAGTCTGCTCATTTCATCACGAGCATTCTTTTCTCTAGAGGCAACTCTATTCATCTGCTGTTTTTTATCTCTACGCTCTTGATAATCGTTAGAAGTTCTTGCTCTAACTCTTTTCATTTCATCAGCAGCATCATCTTGAACACCAATAACCCGAGCTTCTTCATCACGGATATTTTTCATTCCGCTTCGACTCCCACCTCTAGACATTTTTACTGGTTTTGATGATTTTGTAAATCCGAAATCAGAGGGGAAATCAAAGTCCTTAACATATTTTATTGTCATGGTTGATCTCCTGGTTGTGCTTCTGCGTATACCTTTATACCGTAAAGTAAAACAGTATAAGTGTCTCCCGCAGAGGCATCTCTAGTGCTAAAGGCTATATCCCCAGCAGCGTTAGTTCCCATATCTCCTGTACCATTATAAGGTAAAGCAGGTTCATAAGGAATGTCATATAATTGACCTTTGGGTAATGTTACGCATAGAGCATCGTTTGCTGGGGTAGGATTACCAACCCAGTAAACATCTACACCCATATCATCTGTTTGAGCGTACAGTTTTGAAATTTTCATTCCAATACACGCTAAACCATGAGAATTAGGATTTAATGCAGACACATCAACTTTGGTCACTTTATCTTCACCAGTGCCATCAGATATATTCGTAAACTTAGCTACGTATAAATGCTCACCGTCTTGAAGAACTTGAGTCGTTACTGCGTCAGCCATGGCAGATCTCCCTTAAGAGAGGTTATTGTTTTGTAAATACAGAACCGTAACTGTTGCCACGCCTGTTGTACCGTCACCATTGGCTCCAGTAAAATCAGCTAAAACTTCTAAATCAGTGCTTCCCACATCAGTAGCTTCAGTATCTAGCGTTCCATGAGTAGTGCCAAGAACTTTGGTATTTACCGCATTTAGAAAAGCATTTGCATCTGCAGCTGTTCCAACTGAAATAGTAGCAGCACCGCCATCATTTCCTGCTGTCGTGACATTTAAAATTACGTCAACAATTTGAGAATTAGCAGGTACAACTGCCATACGTTGATTAAGTTGGCTTGCACCAGTAATATTTGGTTTTGCGGCTTGACCCATAACTACCGAACCAACATTAGCAACATTAACGCCAATGTCTGTTCCCGTAGTAGCTTGGATACCGCCAGCTTTAATAGGACCTGAAAAAGTAGTAGAACTCATTTTTATTTCCTCACATGCGAGTTGTTTGCATCTGTCTGCATGTCGTCAGTTGGAGCACTGTCAGATACAAAATTTAATCTCCAAAAAAGTAGACCCCCACCTCTAGAAAAACTTGAGGTGAGGATCTTCATCAATGTTATACTCCTGGTGTACCGAACACAGCCCGAGGGTCTGTCCAGCCTACCGTATAACGCTCTGTAGCTTTGTAACGCATAGAATCCGTTGCAAAGTCACCTTCCATTGATTTCTCCAAACCGCGACGCATGAGGAGCTTAAGACCCTCTGGAGCATCTGTTTGAACCCACCAAGCAGTATTAGATGTAATACGTGAAAGGTTAGCTTGACCATCACTTAACAATCCCATTGATTTAACAGGGTTGATGTCGTTGTCAGCTGTTCCCGTCTTGAGAACTGATTTCAATAGTGTTTCCGCTTGGAAAACATTACTAGGACCAGTTACAATTTGAGTAGGAGTCAACCGGATACGCTTACCGTTGTTGTCAACAGCGTTACGAATCTGGATGAGCATCTGCTCTAGGGACGTTTGAGACAATGCAGCAGCATTAGTAAGAACATTGCTGAAAGTGCCATTAACAATCGGGTGATTATTAGCACTCAAAGCAACTCCATCACCACCTGTATAAGTAGCGTTGAAAGCTCGGTTCATAATATTAGCTGTTAAAGTCTCTTTGGTTTCAATCAATGACTGAGCTAAGTGCTTAGCGTAAGTCTGACCGATACGAATGTGATCACCGTCTTCAACCAAGACTTTAGTCAAGGCAAAAGCCAGACCGTAGACGTGGTAGAGGTAACGCTGAACAAATAAGATACCGCCTGATTGATAAGTTACAGCCATGCCGTCTGGAAGTTCAGGTGCTGCACCAAAACCATAAAGAACTGATTCTTCATGGTAGTTACGTGGAATACCTTTTTGCTCGCGGAAAACCGCCTTCCATTCATCTGCACGCTGTTCATAGACTCCGTCAAACACTTCGTTGAGAATTGGTTCAACGACCGATCGGAAGTCTGTACTACGCATTGGAGTAGCCATAGTCTAGTCCCCCCTTATACTGAGTTGACAGCAGCTTTGTACTGTGATTCGTTGATACGAACAGTGACAGTAACATAAGCGTCTGTTAAAGCATTATCAACCCCACCCGCAATTCCGGTGATTTGGAATTGAGCTGAAGTTGCCTGGATAGCAGTTAGTGATGTAGTTGAAAGACCTACCGAAGTAGAACCTCCAGGACTTGCTACAGTCCAATCACATTGCTCACCGACTGCAGTTTGCACAGTCGTACCAGAGGAAGGATTAGTATACATGACATCATATATAGTCTCAGGGTCATCATAAACCCATGCGATTATATCTGTACCTGCAGTACTAGCTGGCCAGTAAGGTGAAAGTTCAGGACGGCCAGTTGATCCAATATATTGACAACCTGCTAAGATTCCCAACAATTTGATACCATCTGTTGTACCTGAACGAGTACCGTCTGATGTCGCAAGCTGAATGGTGCCTGCATCAGTCAATTTGACTGGATCGCCCTGGAATATGTTTTGTGCATATCCAGAGGCTATTACATAGGCTTTCGCCGTAATACGACCACTATTGTGGTAGGATGGACGAAAACCAAATGGTGCACTTGTCGCTGACATAAGTAGCTCCTTGGTTAATAGATTGTTGCACGTCAGACAAGATCAAATTGACCCTGCCTTTCTTCTGCCAATCCCTTATTACCATCGCCCTGCTCAATGCGACTACCTGATGCTTTTGCTTGATCTTCTAAGAAGTCAGCTGTTTCTGTCAATTTACCTTCTTCACGTAGAGGTGCATCGTGATGCGCTTCCATCATGAATTTTTCGTAAAGAGACATCGGAAGCTTAAAAGCCAGCATCTCATTAATCCCAATGAATCCTTGCCATTCACCTGTCTTAATTGAAGCATATTCCCATCCAGGAACATCTTCTGGTTTGACTGGTTCATACCCTAAACGGATACGTTGCTGTATTGAATCACGAGGATTAGTCGTAGTTAGCCAGCACATGTGCCAGCCAGGTATATCTGGTAAGTCCGGTAAACTGGACTGAAATAAATTTTGACGGAACATTTCTACCCGCTCGTCCTCTGTAACCTCCCGATTTTCTGTGGTATTACGGTCTACCATCGCACGGTTGGCACGTCCTTCGTCTGCAGATTTCTTTAGTCGTTCGTCTGTCATCACTCGCTCCTTTCAGCGATTATCGCTCACTATAGTTTTAAATAATGAAAAAGTAAAGCTTTTTCTTTCATCATGAATTTTGCTTGTCATACGCAGCATATCTTTTAACGTACCGCATACGTAAAACAGGGTCGTCCCATACACCAGCTTCTATTAACGCAGACTTTCTTTCTGGGCTAATATACACCTCTTTACGAGTAGAAGTAGGTGCGTGTTCCTTACCAGAACCTACTTTAGGACCTCCTCTAGGTTTTCTTGTAGATGATTTTGCAGGTTCATAGTCATCTTCATCAAACCTTTCGGGTATACGCCTCGCTGCCCTATGTCTCAATTCATCCCAATATTCTTCGGTTTGCGGATTATATCCATCCTTAGAAAGAGCTTGGTCAATCGCCATTACAATCGCAGAATCTTCATCCCTGCCTTGTGCATCATACCAAGGATTTTCTTTCATAAACTCTTGAGCATAGTGCATAGTCCTTTCATCTACAGCTGGCGGTGGGGTAGGTTGAGACGCGTGCTGTCTAGCTTGCGCTAATTGATTAACTTTAGCCATCGCCTGATCGCGATATTTCATGGCTTTAGCTACATCTTCACCATTATTATTTTCTACAGCCTTGGCAATAACTCGGTCAGCCATTTGAGCTTCTTTATTAGCCTGAGCTATTTGCTGTTCAATACTGACAACTTCAGATTGCTGTGCTCTTTTTTCTTGAACAGTCAATCGCCTTTCTAAGTCATCATTCCTTGAACGTAGAAAATCAAGTTCAGTTTTGTCTCTTTTAATAGCAGTTTCGCGCCTTTCTTTGCGCTCCTGTTTTTCCTTACGCCGACGTTCCCTTATGGCTTCTCTTTCATCGTCTACTTGATCCGATTCTGCAGTAGCTTCAGGTTTGTCATCTTCCTTTTCAGGTTCTTCAGGTGGCTCTTCAACCACCACAATTTCTTCTTCAGAAGTTACTTTCTCTTCTTCTTCGTCAACTTCAATCATTACATTTTCTTCAGCCATTACTCATCTCCTTTATCAGATAAATGCTTTTATTTTTAACGGATCTCCTGTGACTCTTCCAATTATATCTAAATCATTGAATATCACAAACATTGCTGGGTCTTTACCTTCTACTGGAACTTCCCAACGATCACCGCCATATTTGGCTACACGAACGAATTCTCCTTCGTTACACCAATCTCCTTCTGGCCAGCTGTCCATCGTATTACGATTCTTAAAAGCCAGAGGACCTTTACATATAACCTTGGCCACTTGAGTATTCCATTTTTCAGTATCAGTGGTGTCAGTAGTTAAGATTATACCGCCTGCTGTTTTACTTTTAGCAGTTCTAATTTGAACCAGGACACGGCTACCAAAAGGCTGTATTCCAGGATCTACTTCCGGAAATGCCTCTTTTATCGCTTCCTCAGATGTCGTTGTCACTATGTTTCTCCTCATCTATTAAGTTTAAAAGTACATTGATAGCTTCTTCTAACCCTGCTACCGTTCCCACGAGATACCCGTACTCAAAAATATCACGAGTTTGTGGCTTTTTTAAAGCCTCAACTGAAAATTCAGTCTGCCGATCTTTCAGCTGACTCAATAACTTATTATTTAATTGCATTTAGAGTATAGTCTCCCCCATAGCCATGCGTTTATGTTGGTTTATGTGCCCACCTTCAGCTTTCTTAGCTGTTTTAGCTGCATCTTTAAAATCACCAGCTGACGGAGCACCTTTTGCACCTTTTTTACGCATTTTTTCCTTTTTACCAGTGTCTGGGTCAATCGTCCCAGCTGCTACACGAGCCTGTTTGTCGTGAATATTCGCATAAAGACCTTGTTTAGCCATGATTTAGCCTCCTTTCGGCATTTTATTAGTTGGCAAGGACATACCATTAACACTGGCACCCATAGCCATCCGTTTGCGTTGAGGAATATCAGCAGAATTCATATTTATACTTCCACCTTCCTTAAAACCTTCAACATTTCTTCCTTTCAGTATATCTTTCTTAGTAACTTTACCGTCTCCGGTTAAATCAGGAAAAGAACTTTTACTCTTCATTTTCATTCTCCGCATATAAATTATTGAAAACTTGATTCACATCAAGAACGTAGTCTAAATCCGTCTTACTGTGGTGTGCCCACTGAGAAGGACGAAAGTCTGGTGCTCCTTCACCTGCTTCAAACCAAGCTGGGGAGGTGACCCTGACTCTATTGTTAGGTAGAGCCACTATATTACCTGTCCAATTACCAGCGTCTAGTAATTCCAAAACATGAGACTGTTTGTGTTGGGCAGGATCGTCTGCTATTTCGCTGTCTGTGTAATCAACAGTGAACATATATTTAGCGGGATAAAACTCACCTTCAATTTTAGCCAACCAAGGTGATGGCGAGCATCTGTCAAGTTTATACACACTATGAGTTCTAGATGCGCAATCCCAAGGCTGAGCATTATGCACACTCATCGGGTCTGCCCATTCTTCAACTGCCGTATCTGCCACAAGAGCTGTTATAGGCATTCTAGCCCACATAGCTCCCCCATGTACATTAGGTTCATCATTGTCATAAGTTTCAGCTCCCGTAAAAATTACTTGGAAGCTCAAACATCTCTCAGGCATGGTGGTGACAGCAACTGCCATCGCGTGTAAAAACTCACCATGATACTTCTCATGATTATGTGTGTACTCGCGCCTAACCCAACATTTGAAGTAAGGTATGTTGCTCTGTAAAAATGCCATATAGTGATATTTCTCCTTTAAATTACCAATCGTTCGTTCGGTCTATTTCTTAATAGAACGAACGATTAGGGATTAGGGTTAATTCCACCACCACTGGTGAAGGAAGTTTTCTCATCGTTTTCCATTTCCATTTCAGCTAATTCCTTAGCTGTGCGATTGTCAGCATCGTTCATACGTTCGCGTGCCGCAAGATCTTCTGCTTTACGACGATCATCACCTTTCTCTCTAGTGAGCAGTCTATCAGTTTCTGACATCTCTCTGATATTAGTTCTTTCAGTTTCAGCCAACTGCTGTAGGTTCTCTTTTTCAACTTTCTCTCTAAGATCCCTTTCTTTTGCTCCCATTTTCATTTTCTCAATTTCAGCATCTTGAGCAAGTTTCTGCTGTTGTAGGCTCGACTGAGTTTCTAATTTCATATTATCTAATTGAAGTTTGGCATTATCCATCTCTGATCTTTGGGCTAGCTCATTCTGTTTTATTTGAGCACTCATCTGAGCTATCTGCATAGTAGGATCTCTCTCAACAGGGTCTTTAGGCTTAAATTGTTGGGCAGCTTCATTTAACTGAGAAAGTTCTGTACCGAATCCCGCCAAGGTCTGCTCTATAAACTTCTGCACTCGTAAAATAACTTCCACTTGTTGAGGTGCGTCATCTTTGATAACACCTTTACTCTGAGCCTTATCAACTGCGTCATGTGCTTCTACTAAATAATAATTCAATAGATGATCTTTTAAATGCATAGCCATGGGATATAACATGGTAGGAGTTATAGCTGGATTACTTCCAAATAAGGGAGATTTTAAGAACGGCATATGAACTTCTAAATGTGCTATGTGATCTTGTTGAGGTAAAACATATATGCCTTGTCCCATAGCTACTGCAACATTTTCACTTACCGGATCTCTGTCTTCTGTTCCAGGCAGTTGGTTCAATACCTCTGCTCCTGGAACTTTTAATGTCCTTAAGAACATTTCTTCCACAGCCCGTTGATCGTACATCTGAGGCATTTCTTTGGCTCTATTCATTATAGCTTGAATCTGAGCAAATCTTTGAGCCTCACTGAATATTGCAGGATTGCTGATAGGAACTACGTCAGAAGGTCCTGCGAAATCTTCAGCTGCTATAGTTAAACCTGCATCAAGAGCATCGAGCTCTTCTTGAGTATAGTACATGCTATTGATGCGGTGGATAATATTAAAGCTCCTAGCCATCGCTGCATGAAGTCTGGAATGTATAGAGCTAAACACTACCATTCCTTGTTCAATAATAGCCATGGTTGTTCCGACCGGAGCGTTAGGATTCTGATCAGCGAACTTTTCAAAAGAAGTCTGAACAACACCTTTACCAGCGTTTACTAAAAAGCCTAGTAATTGAAATAGAGTCTGGCTAGGTCCTGCAAACGGCAGAGGCATCGCTAATTTACGTACGTCATCAATTAACGCTCCTCCTTCCATTTCCACAATCTCAGTCGGTTGCACATTTAAAGTCTGACCATTGGGTCCTCCTTTAAGCTTTAATAGAGTGGGTACGTTCTGTATATAGGCAGAGTCAAGTAATGCTCTCAAAGCACCTGTCGCTGCTCCGCTCAGTCCCCCGATCATATGAGTCAGTCCGATAGGGTAGGCTCCGCGCCAAGGTACAAAAGGAAACTCAACCATCCAGTGTAACTCGTTCATACGAGGGTCATCTTCTTCCCAGTTACGATATAATGATAAAGGTTTATCGGAAGACTTATCAACAGAAAGAATATATGGAGCGAGTCCAGTTTCATCTTCCATATCTAAATACGTGTAAATTTCATATACCGTTCTTAATCCGTCTTCATTATAAGAATTGTTTTCTTTACCTTCAATTTTCTCATTAGCTTTTTCAGCTTTACTAAACTCTGGGTCATTGGGGCTAGGTAAATCAACATCAGCATACATACCTACTTCCACTCGACGCTCATATTCCATACCAGTAATATATTGAACATGAGTTTTACGCTCAGCTGTGTAAAAGTTAGTAGCTGAGAACGGTAAGTATACGTCATCAATCGGTACGAACTCAGAGGTCGGTCGATTATATTGAGCATTCCACATGTACTTCATATACTGCCCACCACCTAAAGGTAGTTGCGTACTGAGCTGTTCTAACTCTGAGCGGAATTCAATCATCTGCTCAGTTGTCTGCCAGTTCATAAACTCAGTCTTACGCGCAGCTTTTTCTACTTTAGCTTTATCTTGCTCGCCTATCACTTTACTTTTGACAGGTCCTGTGGGAGGAAATATTTCTTTGATGAACCTCGCAGAAAAATCAACGCAAGCTTCCACTAACATAGGATGTACAACTTTATTAGCACCGCTAAACTGAGCACCTCCTGGAGCGTCATCACCTAATCCTGTACGACGCAACCCTTCTTCGTATTGCTTGTCTCTTTTTTGGCGAGCTTCTTTATCACGATTGATTTTAGTCAACAGGTCGTTTATAACTTTTTTAAGTTTACCTTGGTCAACATCTTCTACAATATTGGCGAAGTGCTCGTTACCTTCTTTTACGGTAATAGACTCCATTTTTATCATAGCTCCACCGTCTGCAGTATCTTCAACTTCAAGAGACTCCTCGGGTAGCTCAATCATAGTCATTTCTTCCTTGACTACTTCTATTTCTTCTTCAGCCATTGTTAGCCTCCATTAATAGTTGTACTGCATTCTTCTTAATTAAATTAGGATTATAAACTGCTCCACCTTTGGCATATCCTGAGTCACTAACGATAGTGTAAGGATCCATTAATTCAACGAATTCGCTTCTGGTTAAAAACCGAGGTATTTCAACACCGTCAGCTTGACTCCCTGCAAGCATCGCTTGAAAGCTCTCATCAACTACAGATGCCATGCCTTTGTCAAGCTCTTCTGAAAATATATCCTCTAATTTAGCTTGAACATGATCGCTGTTTTTCATATCAAATATGCCAAAATCTAATATGTCTTGGGTTCCCCCCATCGTAATGCGGTCTGTAGATATGTCATTTTTATTTTCATTCAAAAAAGTTTTTAATGCGCTACCTAATTTAGTTCTATATTGAGGATCTTTTGACATATAGTTTTGAGTTTTCTCAGAAAAGAAACCATTACCTATGGGCTTAACTTCTCCGAGAACTAATGAACCTCCATCTACGCTATCGTCAATTGTTAAATTCATCTGTATGTGAGGACGACCTTCACCATCAAGCAACGCATACAGCCTACTACTTCCGGATCCGTAGCTCTCAGCCATGTTTTTTCCTTGAGTACACCATCCACCAGATTTACCTATAGTTGTACAGACTTTGCCTCCTGAATCACTCGCAGCATCAGGCATCTGCACCCAACCGCCACCTTTTTTATCAACAAAACTTAAATCAAAATCAGGTAGATCTATAACTGTGTCAGTATTGGCAATGTTATCCAGTAATTCTTTTTTACCAACCTTGTCAGCTTCTTTCATTCTCCAGTCATTAATCTTACTTATTTTTTCTACCATCTGCCGCATGGATATTTTCTTCAAATCTTTAGGCGATATCTGTAGCTGTCTTGGTAAGCTAGTGTTGGGATCCATGGCGTTTGTAATTTCATCAATCATATGTTGAAAATTTAAATTATTAGTTAATGCGTATTCATCTACATCTCTTATAACTGTTTCAGGAGGAACTTTACTCAACCATGGGTTTTCTTCGACTAGCTTTACGACTTTTTGACCCATCGCAGATTCACGCATTGGAGTGCCGTCTCCTAAGCTAATGAAATCATCATCCATAAACATATTATAACGATTTAAATACGTGCCCGCAGTTTGCGTGTTTTGACTAATAGCATCGTCAGCTAGCGTTTCATAGTCTCCTGGTCCTAATGTAAATCCTTCATCTGCGGCAAGCCTGACGCTGTCATTCTTTGAACCCATTTCATTTAATATGAATTTACGCAGCTTAGTGTTCGTCCAATCTTTTAATGCTTCCGAACTTTCTTCTGTTATTTCATTAAAGTTGATACGTAATTTAGTGAGGGCATCATCTACTGGCGCAGTGTCTAATATTTGGTCTCCTGGTTCTCGTACTGCTTGCACTATCATACCTTGGTCTAGATACTTCTGCCTTAGCGCATCATAAGCTGAATCATCAGGAACTTGAGACGCTGCTTTATTCAAAGCTCTTTTGTTTATAGCATTAATTGCAAGTTCTGAGCCTTTCTGCAGCCCAGTTCCTAGAGTGCCTCCTATAACTGCCCCAGTTCCCGCACCCTCTAATCTTTCACCTTCTTTTGCCATACCTGCGCCAGCGATGGCTCCTTCGGTTGCCCCTACAACACCAGCTGTTCCTAGAGGTCCTAGTCTTCGCGCTCCTATGCTAGCGAGTCGGGCAAGATTACTGCTCGCTGCAGCTGTTGAAGCACCGCCCGTAAAAGGAGTCGCCACCAACGCTGCTGCGGTGGGTATCAATCCTCCTAATATTTCTCCTGCAAGTGAAGCGTAAGGACTGTCTTCGGAGTAAGCTTCGTTACCTGCTCTTATTTCCGCCACTGCTTCTTCGTAAGTGCTCTCGCCTAATTTAGATCTAACCCATGCTTCAGCTTCGTCGCCCCAACCTAATAATAAACCTTGGCCTATAACATTACGAGCTAGATCTACGGGTCCTCCGGTTTCAACCGCTCCACCCTCAGCTGCTTTCCATTTCACCTTGTCTGCCCAATAAGCTGCAGACGACTTACCTTTAGCGATATTTTTCGCGTGGCGGTCTTTAAAAGCTTTCCGCTGCTTAGGGTTCTGGTTTGTCTTCGCTCCTTGCTCTCCGAACCTGATCATCTTATCTTTGCCATCCACTTTTGTCTTTACGACATGGGAGCTGCTAGGATGGCTAGGTGTTCTGCGCGGTGTGTCTAGTTCCAAAGAATCTTTTAATGATTGACCACCCTTAGAAAAACCTTTTACTATTCTATGTAAATCTAAATCTATTTCACCCGTAATGGGATTTATTATCATGTCTTGTTTCGCCATATTAACTTCCCCCGCTCAAGACGCGGTCTAACTTGTCTTCAACTCTATGTAATGCATCTAATACGCTTTTCATATCGTCGCGCATTTCTTTGCGGGTTACGTAATCTTCTCGCGTGCGATTTAATAATATGTCTATTCTTTTTAATTCACTCATCATTGAGCGGAATGTCCATAGTGCTGGTGCTATGACTAAGGTGAGTATGATATTCCAGATCAACATAGAACTAAGTTCTGCTTCCATCGTGCATTCCTCTATACCGCATAAGGGTTTACATTTTCTACCAGCCTGAGCTGAGGTTCGTCCATATCTCTAGCTTGAGGTAAATCAAAGAAACCATCATTTTTTAAATAAATTATCGCTTGTGTAAATGTATCTACATAATCGTCATGTGCGCCCACTGGGAATTTAGAGAGCTCTTTTATAAATGGCTGTGCCCATGAAACAGCGTGTCCTGGAGTTTTCTTAGACTCTGGTATCCACACTAAACCTAATTCAAGAGTAGGAGCTGCTTGATGAGCACGACTCACCTTGTCGGCATTTCCTGGGTTATACGGTATGGCGGGAACCTTAGCAAGACGTAAGTCTTGCAAAAGAGATTGGCCACTCGCCTTCGCCTCGACGAGAATCCTGTCGGGACGTTTTTTCCTACTGAACGGAGAATCCTTACTCATACCGCCATACTCAGTTCCCCACTGTTTTATCGCCTTCGCTCTAAGGTCAGGGTATGCTAAGTGTTCATCCCATGCATCTATTAACATGACATGGCGTGCTCCGTCATGGGTGAATATAGCCCACACTGTACATGCAGTGGGGTCACCTGTTGACTTTTCTGTAAACGCACAGTCATAACTCTGCAAGATGTACTCGAATGGTGGCAGACCTGTGTTGTGCGGCCAAAGTTCAAAATACTGAGTCTTTAATATACCACCCTCCGATGGAGTGGGCTCCTGTTGTAACTGACCAGCTGAACCATAAGCACCCAATAATTTTTTCAAATCAGCTATTTCATCTTCCCCGAATCTATCGGGACATATGAGTTCGCCTTTTTTCTGTCTTGGATCATATGGACCCACACTGGTTTTTCTCCTAACACCATCCCATTCTGCGGGTATCATTAGGTGCTCCCACCCTCCAATGTCATCTATTATATGACCACTTATGTCTCTCTCATGTAAACGCTGCATGATAGTGACCATGACATCAGCCTTGGGATCATTCAAACGAGTAGACCAAACAACGTCAAACCATTCAAGAGCTGATTCACGGATAGCATCTGATTGAGCTTCCTGTGCAGAATGAGGGTCATCAAGTAATAACCTTGAACCACCCTCACCTGTCGCAGTACCACCTACCGATGTTGCTAGGCGATATCCTGTTTTATCATTCTCATATCTCTGTTTAGCGTTTTGGTCTCCGGCAAGCCTAAACATGTGACCCCACCTATCTTGATACCAAGGGGATTGTATCAGCCGTCTGGCTTTTAGGTTGTCACGAATGCTTAGGTTGCCGGAGTAACTGGCGCACAAAAACTTTTGAGCTGGATCTGTTAGCCATTCCCACATAGGCCACATGACGGAAACGATCGTAGATTTGGAATGGCGTGGTGGTATGTTGATCAGCAGCTTCCTCAGATCCCCTCCAGAACACGCTTCAAGGTGCTCACAGATTTGCTCTATGTGCCAGCCACCAATGAATGGCACTCCAGGCTCTACGACATGCCAGGACTGCCTAACGAACTCATAGAGGGACGCCGCAGCATTGCGTCTTTCTTTCTCCTCCTTCAAGAGGTCCAGCATGACAGCTGGGGAAGTAGTGGAAGAAGAGGCAGACATCTGATTCATTGAGAGTCCTCAATCTTCTTCATCATTTTAGTCATGCTTTCAATTTCATCGTCGCTGAGGGATTTCAAGTCTACTGCCGCTAACTGTATCGGACCTCCGTCCTGCCCTGTGTGCTCAGTGTGTAGCTTGTCCCCGTACACCTTGGGCAGCATCTTACTAAGCATCCACTTGCGGCTATCAATGCGCAGTCGGTTACGCTGAATGGCTTCACTTGACAGCGGAACCTTTACTCGTCTTTGCAGCCTCATCCCGTCTCCGTCAACGACAGGGACGCCAGCTTCGTCAACTACATCCTCTTCAATTGTTGTGTAGTTTTCATCACTGATTGAAAGTATTTCATCAGCTATCATTCTGTATCCAGCTTCACGCGCGAGCGCGTACTGCTCGGCTAAGGCTGGCTCAGTGGAGATCCAGTCCAGAATCTGGCTAGAAGTCGGAGCCTCGGGAACTATGCCGCAAGCAGCAGTCAGACTCATACCGTCTTGAAGCAGAGGGAGAAGAGCACTCATGATAGCCTGACGGTCATGCTTCCTAGCTCCAGGACGTATCTTAACGACCTTAGGTTCCTTCTTCTCATCGTCTTCAGACATTAAAGACTCCCCTACTTCTAGTTTGCAACTCACTATACTTCCATTCATTAAAAAAGTAAACAGGAAAGTAATCGTTCGTTCTATTAGAGAGTGCAACCGAACGAACGATCAACCTGAGAACCGTCTGACCGACTACGGAGAGAGGCAGAAATGCCCTCTCCTCCGTCCCTCGAGCGGTAATCGTTCGGTCGGCACGATGGTTTGAACGATTACCCGAACGATCAATCACTTTACACCGCATATTTACCTCTTTCAACTGACTCTTCCACACCCAAATCAACCTGTAAATAGTGGTTAGCTCTACCGACAGGTTTATCAAGCATCACCTTCTCAACTCTACCTGAGCTGATCAGGTTATCAATGGCTCGCTCCTTACGTTCCTGACTAGCTTTAACCCCACCATCAGCCATGCTCTTACGCTCGTAGTAGCTACGACTCTTACCAGGATCACACTTGATGAGAGTGACGAGGTCATCGCAGATGCGCTCCCACTGTTCCGACTCTTTAGCGTCTTTAATCTCTTCTTTAAGTTGTGCACGTTCGCCAGCTTGGAGCACCCGAGCCACTGAGTGCATGAACCAGATGTCTGCATCGTATCCTAGGACGTTTTTGTGTTCTTCTTTGTTCGTGACCACATCGAACGTAAGCTCTGGAAAGGTCGTAGGAAAACGAACCTTAGTAGCCTTAAGAATGCGAGGTGCATGATTATCATCCCCGTCTTTAAATACTGTATAAACCCCATGTGCATCTCCCGTCCAAGCAGACGCTCCTCTAGGAGAGAGATAGTCAGACTCACCCGATCCCAAAACCTTTGCGGTGTGGCTGACGATGATAACCGGAAAACCCAAGAAAGACTGTTTGATATACGCCATTGCACGCCCGACCTGAGCATTGTCATTTTCGTTTTCAAGATCAAATACTGCGTTTGCAGTGTCAAACACAACGAGTGGTAGAGCGTCGTAAGTTTCGCCATTAGCTTTTTCATTAGGTGTCGTCCATTCTTTATATTGTTCCGCTACTTGCGCAACTATTTTAGGGTCTAACCTATGCGCTTGAATAACCTTAACCCTCTGCTCGAAGTCTTCAGGTCGCATACCAGTCATGCCCCAGTTACACAGAGAGTATATCACCCTCTGCACCTGTACTACAGATTCAGTTATAATTATTACATTACGCCTGACGAGCGGTCTCAGTTCAAACTCAACAGGACAGAGATGAGCAGTGGCCAGAGCCATAGGTATTATTAAAGTAGTCTTACCCACTCCTGGAGCACCAGCTACCACGTTAACACCAGTAGACATGAAGTCATCAAAGATGTACTCAAAGACTGTAACTTCACGTGCACCGGAATGTGACGAGGCTTCTAAAGCTAACGGATGATCCCCTTCAAGTATCACCTCAGCTTCCTTGCTGTACTTTCCTACCCAGCCATTGTCAATAGCCATCTTGAATATACTGCGGTAAGTAATTGAATGAGGATTGTCAATGTCTCGCTCCCACTTCTTACGCTGGTTAGCAGCATCAAATTTGTCAGAACCTGAACTCCACTCAGTCCAGACTTTATAACCGTTCTCTCCGTATGGTTTCAATGCTGTACCAACATTAACCCAAGTGGTATAATCATCAGCATCAACATACTTGAGAGCATCACGCAAGTCATCAAACGTCTGAGCAGTAGCAATAGGTGTACCGTTTTTCTCAGTCAGAGAGTAAGTAGCAGGAGCTCTCGCTTTACTTTTAATCAAGTCAGGTAGTTGGGAAGGTTTAACAGGGTTAGACTTACTCAAAGGGGAGCTAGCCACCTTCCATTTATAATCACCACTCACACCCAAGGTAGGTGCAACGCATATGTAACCATGATGCTTGAGGTCTAAACCTTTATCAAGAGTTCCAGGATAAGACATGTCAGGATCAGCTTTAAATATACGATGCTCCCCACCTCCTTGAGTCTTAGCTACACATTCGGAGTGTAAAACACCGTGCTCAGCCTCTAAACGGGAGAGAGACTCCTGTCCGTCATTCTGAGGGTCAATGTCAAGCGCAATAAGACCTGAGTGTGCAAGGCTGACACCAATCCCTGCGTTGGGGTCAGTAGACCACCATTCTTTTATAGTCTCTTCACTTATAGTAGCGTCATGATGACCATGCGGTGTCAATGTAGATTGAGGATGCTTTCCTGGCTTATGACCTGATTCATTGTTAGGTCTGCCGCAACGACAATCACCATTATTATCAACAGACCAGACAGGCAGCACATACCACCCAAGTTTAGCATAGGCTAGAGCGTAATCTAGGGTGCTTGGCTCATCTTCAACAGCCCATATGTGCTTAGGAGTCTTTGCCATTTATGCTGCTCCCCGCAGACTGTTAAAATTTTCAGTAATGACATTCCAATACTTGCCATTCTTTTTAACTTTGACAGTTTTCGGGAGTTGAGCATTCTTAACTAAATATGAAACTCGGTTAGCTGGCATAGGTAAACTGACCACCATCCTACGTCTACGGAAGAACTCATGGTCTTTATCCTTGGGTGATGACGTATTTATAAACATTGTCGCGTTTATGCGAGCGTTCTCGGGAGTGGAGCACGTGTAAGTCACCATCAACATCGGCTGAGTACTGTTGCGTGTGCGCATAACGACAGCATTAACTTTATGCACAGGGACTTCTAACTCCGAGGAGCTACCTGCAACCATCCCCGTCATGGGGTCAATAGGAAGTATAGTAGTTAGCCCTGGATACAGCGCCCTAGGCTTTTTCTCGTATGGTTTCTGAGGTTCGGTAGCGTCTACCTTCTCACCATTCTGCCTGTAGAATGTTTCGTACATGTCAACCCCACCTAAGCGGATAAGGTTACCAGCGTAGTCTAGAACCAGACAGTTGTTCTTACTTTCATGTAGTCTGGTTCCCCTGCCCTGAATTTGAACCCACAGGCTGGAGGAAAGTGTAGGTCTCAGGCATACTATGCAATCCAAGGCAGGGAAGTCGAACCCAGTAGTTATCATATCAACTGAGCATATTACAGATATCTCACCGTTATCTAAATCAGAAAAGACTTTATTACGCTGCTCTTGATCCATGTTTCCGGTAAGAACGGCAGAGCGACGAGATGTAGAAGCATTAATAAGACGTGAAGTCCAAGTGGCAGTCTGAACTGTCGGGCAGTAAACAGCTAAATAGTTCCTGTTACCTGCTAATTGATCAAGAGATTTGACGACTGCTTCTAACCACTCAAATGTCTGAACCTCTTCAACTTCTTTTTGCACGAAGTCACCGCTAACAGATATGTTCTGAACATCAAGTTGAATATCAGTCTCAACACCCACAAGAGGGCAGAGCCATTTATCATCAACAGCTTTAGTCACAGTGTAATTATAAGCTAAGGTGTCAAAGAAAAACTCTTCACCATTACCGTAAATGATACCATTGTCCATGCGCCATGGGGTGGCAGTCATAGCAACGCGTAATGCAGAACTAAACCGACGCAGTATATTCTCATAAAGAGTCGGCTCGCCATAATTATGCGGGACTCTATGTGCTTCATCAATAATGATGAGGTCTGGGTCTTCCATCTCACTCAAGACACCATTCATGCTTTGAATAGTGCCGAATATGATAGATTCATTGGTGTCTTTTCGGTTTAACCCAGCGCAGACCACACCAGCTCTCTCACCAGTGTACTTCAAATAAGTAGCTGCGTTCTGTTTTACCAGTTGCTGAACGTGCGTAAGAATCCAGACTCGTTTGCCTTCAGCCTTGTATAACCTAGCTAATTCCGCAATAATAAGGGATTTACCAGTACCAGTTGCGAGTTGCAACACTGGGTTCTTTTTTAGTGAAAGCGCAGCATATGCAGCTGATACCGCTTCGTTTTGGTAAGCTCGTAATTTCATTTCTATCCTCCGAGTTATCAGTTATCCGAATACTATAGTTTTATTTCCGTAAAAAAGCAAGTTTTATTTTTTAATACTCATCTTCATGATTGTCATCATACTCTCTATCTTCTCCCCAGTCTTTAAAATCACCTCTTTCT
>Ga0099847_1000177_pt1 | contig 20650 bp, 7 predicted proteins | sample CB_VirMetaG_2_FD_78178 | JGI IMG/M metagenome (GOLD analysis project Ga0099847, IMG submission 78178) | Freshwater to marine saline gradient viral communities from Chesapeake Bay - CB_1504_2 Viral MetaG | ecosystem: Environmental > Aquatic > Marine > Coastal | place: USA: Chesapeake Bay...
ATTCTGCTCTGTTTACTTTATTTATACCACCAATAATATCTGTAGTTAAATTACCACCTAGCCAGTCTTTACCAGGTTCAGGATATGGTTTACCTTTTTGTATTGATATTAATTGATCTGCAAAATCTTTTAGTTGAGCATCATCAGTTATAAATTTATTAAGCTTTCTAGCGTCTGCTTTTGAAAGCCCAGGTATTGACATACCTTGTTGAGTCCACATATAAGTACGAAGCGCGTGTTGATATGTAAACTTACCAACACCAGTTTCAGTTTCTAATGTTTTAGGCAAACCTTTAAACTGTTCTTTTAAAGCCATAAAATCATTTGCAGCAGATATCTTAGCTTGTACTATAGCATCTTCAGCTCTATTATAAGGATCAATAAGATTATTCTTTAAAAACTCAAATTGAGCTTCACCTTGTTTACCATCACCTAACAATCTATATAATAAACCTTTAAAATCTTCTGCAGACGATGCTAATGTCATAAAGTCAAATCTACCTTTGTCTCTACCTATTGTTCTAGCTTTAGCAGCAGAAAACTTTTTATATGATTCAATACCAGATGATGATTCAATCATATCATTAATAATAGTATTAAAAGCTTTACCTTTATTAGCTTTTACTTTTTGAGTTTTAGAATTAATATCTATTTGACTTAATATATCTTTTACAGCTTTTGATTTACCTAAAGAAGCTTTATCAAAACTAAAGCTATTAAATCCTTTTGATGCTTGTTCTGCAACATAAATAGCTATTTGCTGAGGTGTAGATAAACCTAGTTCATTTAAAGTTTCTTGTTTAACTTCAAACTTTTTAACTGGTTTATCTAATTTTTTACCTTCGTTTAAAGCATTGTCTAAAACACCTTGATTATAAACTTGCTGTTGAGTAGAAGCTTGCGGATCTGTTAAAGCCACAGGCTGTGAAGAAGCATTTAAAGCTTCAACTTTAGGCATTTGGTTTTTAGTTTTGTTATTAACAATTAAACCACTAGGTGTAATATTAAAAGTATCAAAAATAGATTTATTTCCAGCTAATATTATTGTCGAAGGATTTATACCTCCTTTTGTTTTTGCTACATTTATATTAAAATATCTAGCCCAAACATTATCCGTAACTTTCCAGCCTGCTGGCATAGTAGCAATATAATTAAAAGCTTCTTTATTAGGTTTTTTTCCTTTTAATTTATTATCATCAACTTTTAATAAAGCTCCTTGAAAATAGTTTTTCTTTATATTGTTAAAGTTTTCTGAAACACTACCATTTAAAGCTTGCATAAATAAATATTTACCAACAATAGTAGCAGGCATAGTGTGTTCTAAAGTAGTTTTAGCAGTTCCAGCTTCTATATATCCTTTTTGATAAAATTTAAATGGAGCAGCTTTTCTTAAAAAATGACCTCTACCTGCTGAGCTAGAAGATAATAAAGCACCAATAAAAGCAACACCTTCAAAATTCATAGTTCCATCAGGATTTCTCATTATTTCATTTTGAAATGCTTCAAAAACTTTTTTAAGTTCATTTATAGAGTTTTCTTGACGTTTTTTAAATTCAGCATTATTTAAAGCTACAGCTAAATTACCTTTTTTAGTAAAAACATCTTCTTGCTTTAACATATCTTTAAAAGCCTCAGTTTCTTTAGCAAAATTTTCTTTACCTATTCCAGCAATCCATTGTCTAGCTTCTGTAGAGTTTTTAAAAGGTAAATTTCCTTTATATTCTCTTAATGTACCTAATGTATCGTCTTTTGCGGTAACTGTTCTTAAATCTACTCCTTCAGCTTTTAATTCTTCTTTTGTTTCGTTAGTTAAAGCAGTTTGACTTACATAACCTAAACTTATCCAAAAACTAGGCGGAAATCTTTTAATAGCTCCACTATCTACTGCAAATTTTAAAAATCTTTTTCTACCAGCTTCAGTAGACATATCTATTTTGCTAACTCCTGTATCTTTTAGTATTTGATTTAATATATTTTTATAATTAAAATTATAAGCATTAAATCCATCAGTGGCAGCACCACTAGTTGTTTCTTGAAATATATTTGTAATTTTTTGTCCTTTACTAAATCTAACTCCAGTTCTAGTTCTAGCTACAGGGTCTGGTACAGCTTGCTCAAATATTAAGTTTCTAATAGATAAACTAGCTAAACCTTTTAAAGCTTGAGCATCAGCTGATCTATATATAGCTTCTTTACCTTTAGCTCTTTTGGCTTCAGGGTTTAAAGCTTCAATTATATTTATATAATCTTTTAAACCTTTTTTAGGATTTCTAATCCATTTATCTTCAGCATTTTTAGTAAATAAAGCATTTAATATTTTACCAGGTATTAATGTAGATTTACCATCTATATTAGCAGCATCAGCCATCATAGCAAAATCAGCTGCAGCATTAGCTAGTAGTAGTTGTTGTAGGTTAGTAACAGCTCCTGACGTTACATCACCTTTCATTATGTTTTGAGTTTTACTGGAAAATCTATTAGCTTTTAAACCTGTAGCTTTTTCCATTAAAGCAGCAACTGCTGGTCCTATATCTTTAGTGTCTCTAAACTCTGTTATATCTGCATCGTAAAAATTAGCAATGTCATCTACTATAGCTGCTTCAAACAACGCATCTACTTCAGCTTTTGTACTAACCCCTAAATTACTTAAAACTGTGCTAGGATACTTCCTAGATGCCTTAGGAGTTGTTTTAGCTTTTCTTTTTACTGTTGGTTTAGCAACAGGCTCTTTAGCTGCAACCTGTCTAGCTTCTGGAGCGCTAATACTTTCTGTAACAAATTTATTTGGATCAAGTCCAGCTGCTGTATATATTTCTGCTGCTCTTTGTCTTAGTCTACCTAAAAAAGTACTAACTTCACCAGCTTTTTCTGTATATTCTTCTGCTAAAGATTTTTTTCTACCAGGAAAAGTTATATCTACCATACCTGGTGTAAACATGTCTGTTACAGCTTGTAAAACATCGCTTGAAGTAACTCCGCTTTGCTGTGCTACATCAGGATTAAACTTTAATAAATCTAATATTAAACCAGAGTTTTCTTGTACAATTGTATTAGCTGCGGCTATATCACCATCTTTTATATTTTGTATTAACTCTTTATTTCTAATCTGTTGACCTCTACTAGCTGCAATATCTAAAGGTTGATCAACTTGTGTTTCAACTTCAACATCTGTTTGTAATTCTACAACAGGTGTTGTGTCAGTTTCTTCTTCTGTATCTACCAGTATGTTTCTAGCCTCGTATCTTTTCTTGAAAGTATCTAAAAAGTTTAATACGTCGTTAGAATCCTTAAGATCCATAAGCCAAGCTGAATCACCCATTATATTAGAAATAACACTATTTAAAAACATTCTAATAGAAGGAGCACCTTTTAAAGCGCTAGCATCTATTTTACCTAAAACATTAGCATTATTCATTTGTGCCATTACCTCTTCTATATCTACTTTTGCAGCACCTCTTTCTCCAGATTTTAAAACAACTTTTCCGCTACTGTCTTTATAAAGTTCAAAACGCTCTAATAAATCATTGTAATCTTTTTCTGATATAACACCATTGTCTTTGTTTTGTTTTAAAATTTTAATAGTATCATTTATAGCTGTTGTTGCTTCTTTACTTAAATCACCTTTAGCATCTCTTAAATTTTTAGATTTAACATTAGCGTGGAATATTTCTTCTATTGGAGCTACAGCAGCATACTCTGCGTCTGCGTTGTTTAAAGAACCATATATTCTAGCTTTAATAGCATAATCATTTATTATAATATTATTACCGTCGTGTAAAGCATTTACAGGTGCATCACCTGTTAATTGATTTGCTAATGAATTAGCTTTAGCGTCGTTATAGCCATTTTGCTTTAACGTTTCAACTATTTCTTGTTTTGTTGGAAAACCATTTTCTGTAGCAGGTATTTGAATAAAATTACCATTTTTGTTCATTAAAACTTCTGCGCTATTTAAAGCCATATCATAAATACCTAAATTGTATTCTAGATCTATAGCGCTTGGAGCACCCATTTGCTCTCTCATATTTTTAGCAGCAAGAGCCATTTGACGCTTTTTAGTATTTAATAAATTATCTTTAATATTTTGAAGATTTTTATATTCAGTGTTTAATTTATTAATTTCATTTCTACTTTCTGCATCTGTTTTACCTTCTTGACCTATTAATCTTGCTTGCTCAGCAAGTTCTCTTTGCATTCTACTAGCTTCAGCTATTTCAAATATTTGATCAGGAGTTAATTTATTAAGTTTCTGTAGCGTGCTAACTTCATTAAAAGCAAATTTTCTTAATATGTCTCTTTTTTCTTTTTTAGCTTGTAAACGTCTAGATCCTTCTAGCTTTGGTATTAAAAGATCTAATTGATAAAGTCTGTTTCTTAATTTTGTATTAGCACTTAAATCATCTAAAGATCTAAAATCGTTTTTTATAGAACTAAAAATGTTCTGCATAGATCCAGGACCCATCATCGCAAGAGAACTTAACCCTACTGAAGTAAAAAAATCAGCATCTACACCTTCTAAAAAACTTTTGTTTTCTCCTAAAATATAATAATCTAAAACATTATGACTTATTTCAGTTAATGTTTCTTCTAAAAGTTCTCCTGGTACGGCTTTTGTAGCAAGTGGTCTTAACCCTTGATACACATTTTTACCAAATCCTTTAGCGTACAAATATTTTAAACCTAATGGTGTTTTATATATTTTAGTTTTTAATACATTTTTAATACCTCTATTTGTAGCTGCATTTTTTAATATACCTGGCATTCTGAGTGTACCTAGTTTTTCAGCGTATCTAGCTGTAGTGCCTGCTAGTAAAGCATTAAATGACATTTGGTTCCAAACATAATTAGACTTTCTTTTAAGCTCATCAATATCTAAGCCCATTTCTTCTAATTGTACATCAGTATATTGTCCAGACTCAATAGCGTTATTATAAAACTCCATTTGTTTTTTAGCATCATATTTTTCAACAACGCTTTCACTTATTGAACTACCGGCTTCTACAGCAAAAAATGTATTAGCAACTATTCTATTAGCTGCTAATCTAGCTGATGCAGATAATCCTCCTGTTCCTAAATATGACAAACCAAGAAGTATTGTACCGCTTTGATCTGCTAAAGAATTTACAGCGTAATCAAAAAAGCCAACACCTTCTTTTCCTATGTCATCTAATTTTAAAGATGGTGCTATATTAGCATCTGTCCATGCTGCTAGTTTAGAGTTATAATCATATATACTTTTTTCTATATTATTAGCAGTTTGTGCTAATTCAACATTATACCCAAAGCCTTTTAAAGCAAGACCAGTATTAATAGTGTCCAATACAGTAGCCGCAGATAAGTTTAAAAAGTTTTTAGTATCTTTTATAAAAGTATTATATAAAGAATTTGTTAATTTAGCTGTAGCTGTGTAATCTAAACCTAATGCTTTTTCTATTACTGCTGTAGGATCTTCATTGTATGCTTCTGCTCGTTGCTTAAGTCTATTTACTCTATATTCATAAACCTTACTGTCTTGACTTAGCATTTTTGCTTTTTGACCTATTTCACTGTTTACATATTCAGTGTAAGCTTCATTATAATTTTTTATGGATAAGTTATAATCTTCAATAGCTTGTTTATATGCAGGATTTTCAGCACTAAAAAATCTTGATTTCTCAAACTCCTTAACTTTACCTTTTAAATTTTTTGTTTTATTTAATAAACTATTTATTTCATTTACTGCAACAGTTATTTCTTTTTGATTTTCTTGTGCTATAGCCTCGATTTTTTGACCTTCTTTTTCAAGACTTTTTTCTATTTGAGTTATTTCTTTGTCTTCAACACGTCTTTCAGATATATCTTCGTCATAAAAAGCGTATGCAAATCTTAAATCATCATTACGACTACCATACATGAATTGATTTATTTTTTCTTGTTGTAGTTTTGTAACAGCGTCGCTTATATTTTTTTCATTAAGTTGAAAATTACCTTGCTTATAATCTGTATAATCTTTGTATTTGTCATCGCCTAATGCAAGTTTTAAATACTCATCATATGTTACTGTTTTAGATAGATCACCAGCTTTTGGACTTAATCCTAATTCTTTTTGATCATTATAAGTAAGAGAAACTAAATTATCTTTAAAAGGACTTTTTAACTCTTTTAATTTAAAATAATCATCTATACCCTGTTGTTGTATTTGTTGTTCATCAAAAGCAAAAAAATCAGGTTGCTTTATTTTATTTAAAAGCTCTAATGACTCTTGTTTTGTTTTTGGAGATAATAAAAATTTTTCAAAAGAATATTCAGCATCAACACCTTTAGTGTCTTCCGGTGTTAAACCATATTCAAAAGCTTCTTTAGTACTTAGTCTTATTGTGTTTTTACCAGTAGCTTCTGTATAATCTTTTACTGCTTTATCTATTTTTTCTTGATCGGTTATTACAGTTTCTTGTTCTGGTTTTATAATAGTATTATCATAAGCTAATTTATTCTCATCATAATAATCTTTTCTTTCTTGAGTAAAAGGAGCTGGTATTTTTTCTTCTTCAACTTTACTTGTGTCTATAATATCACCAGATATATCTTTAAATTTAAAATCTTGATTAACTGTTTTATTATATTTATTAAAATCAACTACAAATTCAGCTGATTTTTCTAAATTTCTTCTTGCATCTCTTACAACAGCTTGTTCAGTTTGTAAAGTTATTTTTTCAAGACCTATAGTCGCTCTTTGATCTAATGTCGATGATCCAGTTCCAGATTCGGATACGTCTTGTTTTTTCACTGTTGCAGTCGTATCCTTTTTCTCCGCAACAGCAGTGTCCCCCTTTGCTTCTGTTGTAGCATTTGGGTCTTTATAGTTAGTAGATGTTTTCCACTCCTCTATTCTTCTCTTTATCTCTGTAGGATCAAGAGGTGGTTGAATAGCTTGTAATTCCTGTACTTTTTCTATTAACAGCATTTAATTAAATTTATAATTGGTTATCGTCAATAAACTTTTGAGCTTTTGCTCTTTTAACTTCTTCTAAATCAAATACAGCAGCATCTTGTGTAACTGTAGGTAATTGATTAGTAATAAATTGCTTTAAATAATTATTCATAAAGTAATCTTTATATTTACTTTCAAATAAAACTTTTTTATCTTGTGACAATGGCAAATCTTTTTCGTAACTCCAACTTTCTGAAGCTGCATTAGCATTTTGCACCATTTGATCATCTTCTTCAGGTGTAGATCCTTTAGCTATATAAACGTTCCATGCTGCAACTGCTTGTTGCTCAGAACTTAATAAACCAACAACTTCAGCATTGATAAAAGGCGCTACTTTACGCTCTATTTTATCCATATCAAATTTAAGTATGTTTCGGCCTTTACCACCACTTATATCTATTATTTCATAATCAAAAGAACCATCTGAGTTTTTCATTATAAATTCTTCTGATATTCTAGCATTAGGTGCTAATTGACCACTTTCTAAAACATCTTCTAAATTAAATATACCTACTTGAGCTAAAAGTTCTACCATTTCTGATTCAATATCTGGTGTAGGTGTAACTAAAAATGTATCTGCTTCTAAAATAGATTCTAATGCAGCACTATTTATAACTAATTCTTTTTCAAATATAGGCCCATCAAATACTATAGTTTGTGTACCATCATCGTTTAAAAATAAATCTAACTTATAACCATCTGTTTTAGAAAAGCCAGGTTTAGATGTAAATATAGAGTTTGCAACTAAATATCTATAATCATTATTTACATCATAATTAGGTGTGTCTGTAACAGCTAATTCACCTAAAATGTTTTGAATAAAATTAATAGAAACTTGAGGAGCTTCTTCTAATTGTTTTATTTTTTGATTTTCATAATAACAATTACCAGTCGTACAGTTATTATTTTTTATATCCATTTTAATAGCAGCATATTTTTTAGCCGTGTCAGCATAAGCAACTTCTAAAATCTTAAAATTATAATCAGAACTTTCAGCTAAATAATCATTATTATATGCTATAGCATTACTTTGATTTATTTGCTTAAGAAGTAAATTTGTAGTTATATTCTTGTTTTCCATTTATTATAATTTATTAATCTGATGCAAAAGCTCCTGGTGCTAATTGTGCTAAACTTCCAAACATACCTGTTATAGCTTGAGTTTGATCTGCTCTAGCCTGTGCAGTTGCTTGATTTGCTTGTCCTAACAAAGCTGCGGTTCTATCTAGTTGTTGCATTTCTCTTTGTTCTCTCATGCTAAATACAAATTGCTCTCCAGCAACTTCAGCTTGTTGTACTCTTTGAGCTTCTGAGAGGCCTATGCCTTGTAATCTTCTTTGCTCTGCTATTTTAGCACTTTCTAAAGCTTGTTCTCCCTGTGCTCTTAATTTGTCATTTGCAGCTTCTTGTTGTTCTATGTTGGCAGTAACACCTTTTTTACTTCTTAATGCAGCTTGTGCTAATGCAGTTGCTCCACCAGCAGATGCGCCAGTAGCTCTTAAAGTATCTAAAGTATTAGCTAATGATAAATCAGCTTCTTCTATTTGCATTTCAGCTGCTCTAGTTGCTACACCTAATCTTGCAAAAGGATTAGACATTTGTGTAGATAAATCAGAAACTAAACTAGATAGATCTGTTACTCCTTCATAAGGATTTATTATTTGTTGTCTATTGTTTTCAAGTCTATTTAATTTAGCTTGAATCCTAGCCTTTTCTCTTGCAGCTGCTCTAGCTGCTTTTTTAGCCGAACTAGCGCCAAATAAACCACCTGCTAAGGAAAGTCCCATTCCTATTATTGATCCTATAGGCATATTATTATATTTTTATTATTGATATCCATTAGTTCTTGAGGTTGATGATCCAACCATAAATATTTTTCTTTCAGTGTCTGAATAAGCGGCATTGTCTACACTTAAAACACATTCTAAATAATACCCTTTAATACCACTTAAATCTTGTCCAAATAAAACTTCTCCGCTTTCAGCTGTAGATATATTTAATAAATTTGCAGTATAAGTGTCTTCTTTTAGTTTAAAATTATTTGTAAATAAACCAGTTTCCATGCTAGATAAATTAGCATAAAAATCTGTAGCAGCAGTAACTTTAGCTGCTGTATCTATATTTGTATTAGCTCTAGCTTCCCAACCAGAATCACCTTCATAGTCTATAGTTTTAAAGCTTTTAGTTGTTGAAGGATCTTGATTAAGTATAGTAGTTATTTGTGATTCAAAATACTTTTCGTAAAAATAACCTCTTGTTCCTTTATAATGCTGCCATAATTTAGCGTTGTTACTACTACTAACGCTTACAATACCTTTATAAGAATAAAAATTATTTCTTAAACTAAATATTAAATCTGGTATATATGAGTATCTACTAACCCAGCCATTAATTTTATCATCAAAAACTAATGTATCTGAAGGAGGTGTTTTACCTGTAACTTCACCTGGTTGTAAAGATATAGTATATTGTTTATTATGTTGATCCCAGCCACCAATTATTTTACCATTATCACGTACTAAAGCTAAATTATCTCTAAAATAATCTACCATGCCGTAATTAGATATTTCTTCTAAACCATTTCCAGATAATCTTAAAACTACATTTTGTACTCTATCTGTAAAATATTTTCTATATCCATATACAGCAAAACTTTCAGGGTTTGTACTGATACCATAGTTACCAGCATAAGCTCTAACTTGTCCAATAACTAAATTAACTGATGTAGTAAGTGGTTGACCTTCTGCAGAATAAATAGCATCTTTGTCTATTAAAGCATTACTAACTTTTGCTTCTTGTAATATAATTAAATTAGTATCTTCAGCGTATAGTTTCTGTATAGAACCATTTACTGGATCTAAACTTCTAGTTATTTCTTCACCTACAGAAAACTGATTTGTATCATTAACACCAGTTCTAGAATTAAATATTCCAGAATATATCATTGAATTAAATCTATGATTTTGCTTATTATCATCTTCTACTATATAAGCTTTAACACCTAAATCAACATCTGTATTATTATAACCACCACGTATTCTAGATTCTTCAACATACCAATCACTAGCCGGTGTTTCATTATAAGCTCCAGGTATAAAAGTAAAATCTTCTATAGGTCCAAAAGCAAGACTGTCACCAGATGATGGTGATGGAGTTGGTGCTACGTTTACTGTAATAGATGTAGGTGAATTTATAGCTGTAATGTAAACAGTGTTTGTAAAAGGTGTTGTTGAGTTTTGTAAAACTTGTCCAACAGCTGGTTGACCTAAAACATTTGATATAATTATAGTAGTAGAACCGCTGTTATATGCTGCAGATCCATTTTCAACATCAACAATTTTATCTAGCTTCTTTATCCAAAAAGAGTTAAAATATTTAAGCTCAAGTGTTGCTGCCATATTATATTATTACTTGTTTTTTATTTAATTTAAGGAGTATTTTCTTGAGTCATTGGGCTGAAACCTCTATTACCAACTCCGTTTTGATTTAAATTTGTTATATATCCAGTACCATCTATTTTACCACTAGCCAAAGCTCTATTATTTTGTGAACCAGCGCCGTAATCTAAAGGAGGCATACCATTAGTAGCATTGTTATTATTGTATCCAGCTGTTAAGTTTTGATATACTATTCTTGCCGGATTACCTCCAGGCCCAGCTCCAGCAACATCTCTTTGATTATATACTTTAAACAAATTAGATGATCCATCAAGTGAAGATATACTATAAGGAACTGTACAATCAGCATCTGTAAAAAACTGATTTACTCCATTTACTGACCCTTGCGTACTATAAACTATTACTCCGTTTGTAGGAGGATTGTTAAAAGGTGATGATATAGATCTACCTATTGTTATAACAGCAGAAGGTGTAATAGTACCTGCTAAATCTTGACTTACTTCTATAGTATTAGGATCACCACCTACATTTATTTTTGCAATATAAGTTCCTGAGGGTATAGCTCCAGTGGCTGTAGATGTTATAGTTAAATATGGAGATATAGGGTTATCTGTTGTATTTACTGCTATTGAATCATCTAAAGTTATAAGTCTTTGACTTGCCACGGCATTAGTTGCTACTTTATATCCTGATGTGCTAGGATTGTAAGTAGCATTTACAGTAGCAGTATCTTGTGATTGATTCACGTATCCTATACTTTCTGCTGAACCTGTTGTTAAACTTGGGTTAACAACATATTGAGCAGCAGTAGAAGCGCCTGGTGGAAATAATAAATTACCAGAAGAATTATAATTATAATCTTTAGTTGATATTTGAATATTTCCATCAGCAATAGCTCCAGTAGGATAATAAGGTTGAGTGTTATAGCCAGAAGAAGGAGTTCCGCTAGGCAAAGCACCTCCACTAGTTTCTATTCTGTATATTATACAATATTCACCTGGACTTACAGTACCATCTAATATTATTGTATCTTGTCTAGAAGCTGTACGAGCTACACAATTTCCAGAAGATGTAGAGCAAGTTCCAAAAGAGTTATTATTATTATTTCCTACAAATACTTTAGTTCTTAAAGGATTGTTTGCGTTATTAGCATTATTACCGCCAGCCGCGTTTGTCCAGCCTGTTGAAGATACAGAACCATTCATATCGCTTACTTGGTTCCAAGAGCTTGCAAAATTGAGAGCATAATCAATACTGCCGTCAGCATTTAATGTAGATCCTCTATAAAATATTTTATAATACAAATTTATTTGACCATTGCTAACATTTCTAAAAAATGATGTACCTCCAATCCAACTTCCAGTTCCTTGTATTTTATTTGATATTTCTAACTGACCTGATAATAAACCTACTGGATCTGAAGAGCTAGCAACTTGAGGTAGACTTTTACCATTCATGTATGGTCCTGCTGAAACGCTAGAAATTGAAACGTCACTTCCTAATATATTATTAACTAAAGTAGCAAGCCCTGTATTTCCGTTTTGATCATCTGTTCCAAGAGGTAGTCTAGCTAAAGAAGTTCCAGCTGGCATATTACCATCATCTATATTTAAACCATGTGTAGAACTGTTTAAATCAGTGTCTATATGTACATAGTGAGGTCCTAAATAAAGACATGCAAATTTTACGTTATTAGCTGAAGCACCTGTATTAAATGCCGTTAAATGCGTTGGTCTTGTTACTTTTGTAGAAATAGTATTAATTGGATCAGTTTGATGCATAAACTCATTTCCACCACTTGGAGTTACAGGACCTGTAGGATTTATATTATTTGGAGTTTCAGTTTGATTAGCATTTGCTGTACCTAGAAAATTAAATATACCTGTTAATATATTTGATTGAGGATTTCTATAGCCTTGAGGAACTTGCTCTTGACCTACGGTAATTCCTACTATTTGAGAACCACAATTTCCTGTTTTACTAGTAAAAGCACTACCGTTTACTGGACTAATAGGACTTCCATTATAAGCATCTGTAACTTGTATATTTAATGCATAAAATCCAATAGGAACTATACCTACTGTAGTTATTTCACCGCTTTGAGCATCTATCTCGAAATAACCTTGATCACCTGATAAAATTTCAAAAAATACATCTGACTGAACTGTATCTACTGAAGCACCAGTAGCTTGATGAGCTCCATTTTTAGCTTCTATAGTAGTTACAAGTGTTGTTGCTTGTGTTATTTGTGTAGTATAATGATTACAACCGTTTACTATAAAAGGAGCTATATTCTCTAAACGACCTTCAATAGGTAAAATTGTATCAGTAGTGCCTACAGTAACTTTTATATTAAATGTATATTTTTCTACAGTTTCTGCATCGTTGTTGAAAACAAAAGGTACATCTTGTATTGCTAATCTATAACCACCGCTTCCAGAACTTATTAATTGAAATCTTGAAGATATATCTATACCAGAACCTGTAAAATCAAAAACACTATCAAGCGTCATAGTCGCGCTTGTTATTATATTTCCATTTAAATCTACTGAAGAAAATGTGTTTGTTATGAATTTACTATTAGCAGCACCTGTTGTTGTTCCACTTCCTGTCGCGTCTTGGTTTTCTCTATGTGTATAACCTGGATTAGTAAGACTTACTGCGCCATCAAACCCAGTTAAAACATCAGCATTTAAATCTGATATATAACCAGTACTTGCCGTTTCCCAAAATATATCAAGTTGAGATTCTATAGGTTTAGTTTCATATACTGATAAAAATGGTATCATACTTTGAGCAGTAGCACCAATACCTTTAACTGTAGATATTCTAGCTATTAAAGGATTTGTATCTAATTGATAAAAGTTTAAAGCTGCAGTACCTCTTACATTATCTATACTATTTGGTAAAAAATCTAAATCTCTAGCTGTAGATATAGTGTTTACAGTATCTGCTTTTCTTTCTGGAAAATATTGTTTATTTTCTTCTCTTAAAAATGTAAATGAATCAGTTTGAGAAGAAACACCGCCTCCATATATAAGTTGAGGTGGAGAAAAAACTATAGTACCAAGAGTTCCAGCTGGATTAACAGTGTTTGAAACTATTACAGTGTCTTTAAGCCAACCATTTGGATAAACAGCTGTACCACCTGAAGGACCTCCATTTTCAGCTTGAATAGCATCTCCTGATTTAAATCTAGTTATAGCGTTACCAGCTGGTAAATTATATGTAATAGTATCAGTTGTTACACTTACAGCTTGAGGATTTATTATAACCGGAGAGTTATTTGGCGGCGCTGTATATGTATCTCCAAAATTTTCAACTCTACCAAAAAGCTCAACACTACTTCTATATTGTTTTTGATCAGGTCCAACTTCTGTTAAGTCCCTTGGTATTTTATTTATATTATCATTTATTAAAACAATATGCGCTGTTTTATTTTCTTCATTAACTGGAAAAATAGTCGTATTAACACCATGCTCTATTAATTCTTGAGTGGCTGTAAAAAGAATATTTTGAGTTGCACCAGCGGTTACCGCTTGATTTACAGTAACATCTACAGTTGTTCCAATAACAACATTTGTTACAGTTACTGGTGAAGCATTTGTAAAAGGCGTTGTTATGTTAGTAGCAACCATACCTATAATAATACCTTCTGTAGATTCTGTTCTTGTTAATCTTAGTATAGTTCCAGATCCAATAAGACTAACAACAGAACCTACTGCTGATTGCACATATTTAACACTACTATCAGATGTTTGAGAATCTGGATACGCGTTTAGCATACCTGGTAAATATGAATTATAGTATTCTTGTTCCTGTTGTTTTACAACCACCTTGTAAGAATACCAACCTATTGGATTTATATCGTATGCAAATTTAGTATTTGCAACTGAAGAATTTACTTGATCATACTTGTATATGTCATTTACTTGACCATCTGTAGTTACAACATAAGGACCAGAACCTGATCCTGTAATATTTTTTACTTCTACATAATCTGTAAATTGACCTCTCAAATAAGATCCTACAGTAGGAACTTGTGTTAATAAAGGATAAGCTCCTCCTCCATTATCTAACGTAAATGTATATGTTGTTGGTGTTATAGTAACTGCATCAGTAACAGCAAAACCTAAACCTGTACTTATTGGATTAGCATATAAACCGGGTGTTCCAGCAGCAGTGTCATTCAAAGCAGATATAGGTGAATTAACTAAAACTCTAAGAGCATTACCAAACCAGCTTTTTACAACTAAAGTATCTGTTGTATAAGCTGAATAAATAGTAGAACCACCAAAAAAAGCTCCTGTAGTTGATGTGCCAGTATCATTAGAAGATAAAATAACAGAACTCTGTCTATTGTATTTGTCAGCTAATATAAAACCTACTTGATAATTTCTATTTTGTTTTAAAGTATGATTTGGATATTCTATAAAATTATTAAATTGAGATGTTTTAGCTTGAACAGCAACGTTGTAATTAATATCATTAGGCATAGTCCAATTATCTCTATAATTACCATAAATAACTCTATTTCCAGATACTTCTTGAGCTCTTGCTCTTACTGGTACTTTATCATATACTCTAGTAGTTTGAGCTTCTGGTAGTGTTTTATAAGGTTTTTCTGAACTATATGTATAATTAAATATATTAGTAGTAGGTATACTGTTTTGTAGTACTGAAACATTAATTGTTTCTAACACGCTTACAATTAAACTATCACTTTCTTTATAAAGTATATCTATTTCAGAAACGCTATAATCTGATATTAATTTACTACCAATTGTTGGTAAAGGTATTAATAATTCAATATTGTTTACGTTGTTTTCAAAAAAATCAAGTATTGTACTTCTAAAAGCACTTTGTTCATCACCATTTATTAAATAACCTTTTTGTTTAGGTATAAAGCATATTTGCGTAAATGGTGCAAATGTAGAATATTCATTATCATCATATCTAATTCTATAGCTAAATCTTACATATCTACCTTCTAAATAATCAGGATCTCCTGGCCAAGTAGAATCAGAAGATTGATCTGTCATTGTTGATGATAAAAATATTATATCTTGATTATTTGCTACTGTCACTCCACTAAATGAAGCATTCCCATTATCAACAGTTACGTTTGATGATGTTTTTGAAATAACCTGTATATATTGATTTCCATTTATTGAAGGGCTAGTATTAGCTACAAGAAACATTCCGACTTCTATACCTACTGTACTTGCTACAGATATAACAGCAGTAGTAGAAGCTGCTGTTGTTCTAGTTTGAACTTTTTTAAATAATTGGATAGGTTCAACAGGCGTGTATTTTGCTACAGATATTTGATGCTCATGCTTGTAATATGCACTATCTGCTAATGCTGTTTCTATATTTATTTTTCTTGGTTGATTTCTATTATCAGTCCAAAACAATAAATCTTCTACTAGATTTACACCTGTTATACTATATTGATTATTAGTTGCTAGATTTAGCCAATTACCTTCAACTAAAGTTGTTTGTAATGGCTCTGTGCCGTTAAAATCAACTAAAACTATTCGGCAAGTTGCTGTTGATGGAGCTGGTGTTATTTGTGTTTCGCTAGGATCTTCATATGTAGTTTGAAATAATATAACTATATTTCTTGAATCATCTTTTATATATCCTATAGCATTAAGAACTCCACCTACAAAACCACCTGTGCCTATTTCAGAATTACCTAATACGTTTTGTGCAGTACCTACACTTGCAGATTCTGATTTACCTACCGTTATATTTAAGGCGTCTCTATATTCACCAGTTGGTACAAGTCTAGAGTCTAAATCTTTATTCATTTTAGACTTTAGAAAAGTATTTCTAAGTTTAGCCATTTAATTTTAGTGTTTTATCCATTTAGACTTACCTCGCATAACTTGAACTATTTCATCAAGTTTAATATTAGAAAGTCTTATTTTAGCGTTTCTTAATTTAGCGCTTTTATCTCTTCTTAATCTTTGAATAGTGTATTCTTGTTGATTAGCTCTAGTTGAAATTATAGCATGTAATATATAAGCATATAAAGCATCTTCAGCCATTTTAGGTACTCTAGAGTCTAAATCGTAAGCTAAGCCATCAGATATGTATTCTAATACAATTAATTTATTTACTAAACTACTTGAAAAAGATATTTTACCTTCTCTATAATTAGTGTTAAACCAACCGTTTCTTTGAGCATACTGAGGTATTATACCATATTGCTGACCATAAAAACCAAAGTTATCTAATCCCCAATAATTAGCCCAATATAAATAATCATCAAAATTAGCAAAAAACTCTTGACTAATTATTGTATCATTTGCTTTTTTCCATCTATCTTCAGTAATTGATGTTCCCTCTAAATTATCTCCAAAATTATCTTGCGTTGGTACACCAGCAGTATCTTGTATAGGATTATTATAAGGACTTGTAGTTAAGTTATTAGCAGGATATATAGGTCTTTTAACACCTAATTCATCTATATAACACACGCTAACATAATTAACATAATCTTGAGGTAAAACAACACTTAAACTTGGAGGTATAGTTAATTCTTGAGATTTAATGCTTTTTAATGTATCATAACTAAATTCTTGTAAACCTCTTTTAGCATGAAATATAATATCAGTTCTTTTAGCATCTGATATTAGTTTTTGATCACCTACATAACCAACTAAAAAATTATTAACAATATCATTAAGTTTTATATATTCGTATCCACCATAATTATTTTCAACAGTAGTTCCAAAAGCATCTTGATTACCATATTTACCACCATCTAATGTTTTTAATTGAACAACTACGTAATGATTAGCAGTTAAAGATCCAGTTACTTTTATAGTGTTACTTGTGACTGTATAAGCAGAAGTATATTCTGTAAAACTACCTGGTAAACCAGTAGTGCTAGTATATAATTTAAAATTATTTAAAGCATAATTAGTTATAGTAGGATCAAAAGAACCAAAAACTAAATCTGTATTAAAAGTAGTAGTAAATTCTTGCCCAGTAGCAGTAGCAGGTACAACAAAAATTTGTGCACCTTGATAATATTGTTGATTTGTTTCTGTTATTAAGCTCATTTATTAAGATTTTTCGTTAACTTCTTCTTGTTGTATTTGTTGAGCAGCTACTTGAATAATAGTAGGATCATTAACAATAACTCCAGAATATAGTAATATTTTTTCTATAATAGTTGCTTGTTCAGAAGGATGTAAATCAAAATTTACTGATGTAGCAGAGTTGTAAATATATTGATAATTATTACTAGCAGATGGTGTTTCAAAATTCCATACAGGATTTTGAGGTTTTTTAAGATAAGTACAAGATATATTTGAAGTTATAGATGTAGGAAATACATGTATTTTTAAATCTTTGTATTTATATACAGGAAAATATTCTGTAGGTTTTGTTAATGGTGATAAATTAAGTTGTAATAATTCATTAGGCTGTACGTATTCAACTTCTTTTTCATCTTTATAAATTACTGTTCCTAATTTATAAAAATCAGATAAACTAACACTTACAACAACTGTAAAAACTCCCGATGGTATAGTTGTTAGTGTTATAACGTTACTAGATATAGACCACTCTGTATTAGGTTGTACAACACCACCAAAAGTAACAGTGACTAAGTTTTGATCTATATCAGATGATGTTATTGTGGGAAGAATATATGTTTGTTGACCTGCGACAGTTGAGAAAGAATCACTTAAAAGTGTAGTTGACGCAGGTAAAGTAAAATAAGGCCCTACATAACTGCAGGTGCCTGATGTTTGAAATATTGCTATTTTTTCTTGTACATTTTTAATTCTATCAGAATATTCAGAGTCATTGTCTGGTATTCTTAGTTGTTGATTTTCTGTTTCAAAATAAGAATTAAATATATCTAACTGTACTTGAGTAGCAGTTTTATTGAACTCATCAGGTGTTAAATAACCACGTTGCTCTTTGTTTAATATTAACAAGACGGTTCTATATACTGTGTTTACGTTTACTGCCATTTTATACTTTTATATAAATACTAAGAAGGCGGCCGAAACCGCCTTATAATAGTATCACTTGTTTTTATAGTTTTTTATCTATAGATTTATAGATCTCAACACCTTCATCTGTTTTTAAGAAAGCAGCGAAAGCTGAGTATGGATTTTCATCAAATGGAACATTCATTAGTTTTCTACCGTTTGATCCCCATGTAAATGTTCTTTGATCTTGAGATAAATTAATTATACCAGCTTCTTGAGCTCTAATAGCTATGTTTCTCAATTGAACATTATCATCATTTGCTAAATTAATAAATAATCTTGGATTATTTCTTGCAAATATAAGTAAATCTCTTTTAAGTTCTTTAGAACTCATAGTATTTACTTTTGAACCAAGTTCAACTCTTAAAATTGCTTCTGCTTGATCTATATCCATATTTCTAGCTGCATTTAAAGCATCTATTTGAAGATCTAAAATGTCTAAATCATCAGAAGCTTCTTGTACAGCACTAAATTCTTCATACATTCTACCTTTTAAAGGGTGATACAAAGAAAGTAATTTTTGTAAATTTTGTTTTTCTTTTGAAACCTTTAAGTCACCGTCTCTAAAGATAATATGACCTAAAGTTGCTTCACCTTTTTGTTCATCTACAAAAGGCGAATCCTGATTTGTAGCATATCTAATTTCTCTTTGCTTACCTGTTTTTTCATCAAAATAAAGTAACGCGTGTTTTTTAGTATGCTTTCCAGGTATTGTGAAAGTAAGAGGAGATTTATTACCTTTTAAATAATAAATTCTATCTTTAATTTCCCATTCTGGTTTAACTTGTTTTATTTGTTTTTTTGTAGCAGTTTTTACTTCTGCTTCTTGAGTTGCAACCTCAACATTTTCTGCTTGAGCTTTTTTAGCCATGATATAATAAAATTAAATAGTTATAAAATAAACATCCCGCCCTAAGACGGGATGTATATTAGTTTTGAGTGATTACACTCCTTTGAATAATACAAAGTTGTTAGCAGCTTGTACAACTAAACATCTTTCAGATAGGAAGTTTACTTCCATAGCGTCAAGAGTAGATGTAAATGCACCACCAGCAGAACCAGTTAACCAAGACTTCATTCTTCTGTCGTCAGCTTGTGAAGCTCTATAACGTACGTGTAAGAAAGGTCTACGGATGTTAGTTCCTAAAATTTGATCGTAAACAGTTGATGTTCCAGCAGGTACTAATACACCTTCAATAGAGTTGATTCCATCGATAGCGCCACGAGTTGAAGCATCGTTTAAGTATTTCCAATCAGTTTTATAGAAATCATAAGAACCTCTACGGAAACCGCTAAATCCAAGATTTAAAGCCATTTCTTCTGAGTTTTCAAATAATCCAAAAGCAGTACCGCCAGCAGCACCACCAGAAATAGAAGCTAGCATGTCATCAAAATCAAGAGCAGTTTGTCTTTGTAAGAATAACATGTTTTCTTCAATAGCACCTTGAGTATCTAGGTTTTTTAATATAGCATCAAAGTCGTCAAGTCCAGCAGCAGCTGTAAATCCTACTTGTACATTACCACGATCATTGATAGCGGCAAACAAACCTTCACTACCGTGTGCAGAAGCCGCAGCAGCACCAGTTGCTTTTTCAGCTTCTACCATAGACATTTCTAGGTAATCTTCAAAACGTAGTCTTGTTTCAGACTCAGCTTTTAAGTACCATAAATATCCAGAAGCACCATCTTCAGTCGCAACTTCTACCCATCCAATTTGAGCCATATCAGATCCTGATACTACATACTTACTTTTAAGTATAATTGGTGAGTTAGCAAATTGAGTAAAAGTAGGTTCAACACTAACGTAAGAAGTGCCAGTGTTAGCACCAGCAATAGCGTTTGTTACATCGCCACCTTTTTTATATTCAGAACCATATACAAATACTTTTAAAGCACCGGATGTAAATGTTCCTAAATTAGCAAGAGTATAAGGCTGCACAGTGATAACACCAGAAGTAGTATTAGAATCAGTTACTAAACATTTTTCTTCAGCTCCAGTTACTGTGTCTAAAACAACAACAGTAGCTCTAGGTGAAATAACGTTTGTTGTACCTGCTACAGTATTAACTTTAATACTTAAGTTAGTAGGTAAAGTACAGTCGTTGTATGCAATGTGTAATCTATTTTGCTCAGACCAAATTACTTGATCAGATGTCATTGGCATTTCAGCGCCAACCATTCTTAAGAATCCAGATAACGTTCTGTTTCCATAACGCTCTACTTCTTGTTCATAAATTTCAGGCAAATACTGCTGCGCGAAAGTG
>Ga0099847_1000178_pt1 | contig 20650 bp, 39 predicted proteins | sample CB_VirMetaG_2_FD_78178 | JGI IMG/M metagenome (GOLD analysis project Ga0099847, IMG submission 78178) | Freshwater to marine saline gradient viral communities from Chesapeake Bay - CB_1504_2 Viral MetaG | ecosystem: Environmental > Aquatic > Marine > Coastal | place: USA: Chesapeake Bay...
ATGAACTAATGGCGAGTGTTCAGGAAATGGATGACATCATTAAAGGGCAAACACAGCCTACTCGTCAATTTGAGTTTCCAGAATCTGAAGGAGACGAATGATGGCAGAGTTCGAGTTTGCGGGTACAACATTTCGTGGTGGTAAGATGGCAGTTATATTGACTGCACTCTCTACACTGGGTGGTGGTGCATGGGGTGCTTTTGAATTCTACTCTGACTATATGTCGATGAAAGAGATTATTCAGAACATTGACACCACAGAGATAGAGAATCGTAATAAACTGATTGAGCAAAAGATTGCTGCTGCTCAAGCGTCTGTTGACGAAGCAATAGATTATTCTCGAAGCATTAAGAATGATTTGCGTGATGACTTCAACCGCATGGAAGCGAACGTTGATAGGGTTGAAGACCAAAACAGAGAAATGGAAGACAAAGTAAAAAATATGATTGACAGAGCGAATGAACGCTTTGATAGTAAGAGAGAAAGTTTACAAACTGACACTGAACTGAAGATCAATGCTCTCGATGATCGCCTTAGTAAGAGAATACAGAATGTGCTTGATAATCCTCTAACAGATTAGGAGAACAAAATGCGGGTACATATTACATTTACAAACGGGACTTCATTGTTCGGGCACATGAATATTCGTACAGACCTCAATATAGGTTTGGGAGATGTGTTGAACGATGGAAGTAAATTTATAGAGTTCCAACGCCCGAGTGGGCAACCAGTGCAATTGAACAAGAACGCGATTGCATACATAGTAGAAGCAAGTGACGACTTATAGGTCTTATAGATAAAGTAAACAAACAAGGAGATTTAAAATGGATTTAGTAGTAGAATTAGTGACCACCTTTTGGCAATGGGCAATCCTTGCTGTGCTAGTATTGGTTGGTTTTGTAATCAGTCATTTTGACGCCCAAGGCGAACTACGAGTAGGGTTTACTTACAAGAATATGCCTAAGATGTCACCGATGCCTATCGAGACCAAAGACAAAGGATTCTTCAAAGGAGTCTGGATGTGGTTGATGGGTACACGACATTGGGAAATCGTAGAAGACTGGCATTATGAGTTAGATGGCACCAAGTTTGTTGTTCCTGCAGGATTTCAGTTTGATGGTGCATCAGTGCCTAAGTTTCTCGCAACGTTCTTATCACCCGTTGGTGTGTTGTTGATGGGCGGATTGGTACACGACTATGCTTACAAGTATGCGGGATTGAAAACAGCAGGAACTAAGAAAGAACAGAAGTTAGAATGGAACTTAGATCAAAAGATGGCAGACGAATTGTTTCGTGACATCTGTATTGAAGTCAACGGTTTCAAAGTACTGAACTATCTCGCATATTGGTCGCTCCGTCTTGCTGGTTTCGTAGCGTGGAATGGTCATCGTGACCGCGATCAATTTGATCTCAAAGGTAAGAGGATTGTACCATGATTGAAGTAGCAAAAGTATATGCAAAGAAGTTGTGGAGTGAACGCTCCACGTGGGACGGTGTAGTTATCACAGGTGTATGTGGTGCTATCGTGCTGTTTGGTGGCATTGTTAAACTAGCGGCATGGGCAGGTCTTGCTTACGGTTTATGGACATTGTTTAAAACTGAGAAATAAATACGTTTATATTTGGTATGAGGTTGTGGAATGAAATTATTTCAACATTTAAACGAAGACGTTTTTACTTTGTTTGCAGCAAGGCACTATTATAACCCAACTTGTATTGATGCTGAAGAGTTTCACGAAGACCTTAAAAAGTTTAAGTATGTGAAAAGATTGGTTAATCGATATGTTTCGGGAGGAAGTTTGGCAGAGAGGTTGATACTAAACCACCTTGTTGTCATCTTTAACGTATTTGGACCAGACGCTGGTCTTAAGATGCTAGAGTTTAGATTAGAAGAACACCATTGGCCTGTAATAAAACCATTTCTTATTTTTCTTAAAATAGTTGCGAATGATAAATATACTGGTATAGAGATGGACCAAAAAGTAATAGAACTTTTAAGGAAGATATAATGGGAATACTCTCAAGAGCAGGAGACCTGGTTTACACTTTCCGGTTTTTAAAACTGCTTGTGACAAAGTTTGAAGATACTGATGCATATAAGTTGGGTATCATCGACGTTAACGGTAAAAGAATAAAGACCAAGAATATTGAATCTTCTGATGAAAAATCAGCATTCACTACTTTTCATAGACTAGTGTTCAACATCAAGAAATTACTTGCCAAGGTTCCTGGAGGTGGTTCTAAACTCGCGTCTTATGTCTCTGCTTTGTTTCTTCTTAAAGAACATTTTGGTGTTACCGAAAATAATTTAGAAAAAATTCTCAAAGAGTCCGGCGTTGATATGCTAGATTTGTTACAAGAGCAATCTGAGTGGTTTGTAATGCAAGACCAAATGATCGCGCCTGGCATCTATAGGGTCAAAAACGAAAAACTTCTCTCAGATTCTCTTGACGAGAGAGTCGCAGCAAAAGATAAGTTTCGTGTGTCCGAGAACAGTTACCCGATAGACGAACTTTTTGGAATAAATGTGTATGAGGGTCAGCATTTAAATACTGGAAAAACAATCCACTTTACATTGGGGGAGATTTACAAATGAAAACTTTTAAACAGATGTTTGATGAAGAAATGACAACAGCAGCTGACGCTGGTATTCCTCAAGACACTAAGGACATGGGACCCAAGAAAAAGAAAAAATATGCGGTCTTAACTCGCGGATATATAGAAGTGAACGGAAAAAGAAAAAAACTGGTGAAATAATGTTTAAAATATATTTGCTGGTCGCTTTAATTGGTGCTATCGCAGGAGGTTACGCTTATCATCAAGTTACTGTTTCTAAGTTCGAAGCAGGTATTGCCAAACTAGAAGCAAACAATCGCACTCTCAAAGAGAATCAGGTGCAGTTGGATATTGCCATCAACACTGCCGAAGCATCACTCAAAGCGGCAGAAGAAAACGCTAAGAAATCAGAAGCAGCAATGAGTGCCCTTACTTCTCGCAACCAAGAGTTGAATAAAGAGAAGCAAACCTACTTGAAGATCTTCAAGGACCACAACCTCACCCGACTTGCAAGAGCAAGACCAGGCATGATTGAGAAACGAATAAATAATGGAACACAGAAAGTGTTTGAGGCATTAGAAAATGATACAAAAGAACTTATGGATATTGATGATACCGATGCTGGCGAGTTGCCAGATGCTCCCAAGACTGGAGTGGGGTCCGAAACCGATAGTGGTTCAACCGGAACCACAGATAGTAACGGTAACTGAGAAAGTTCCTTTACGGATCTACCAACCACCTCTTCCGCAAGAGATTGATTTACTCAACGTAAACTTCTTTGTCATCACCGAAGAGAACCTCGAAGATAAATTCAAAGAGATTGAGAAGCTTCTCGATGGGCAATTCGTTGTCTTTGCTCTCACTCCTGATGGATATGAGAAGATGGCAGAGAACTTCCAAGAAGTTCGACGTTACGTGAGACAACAGAAAGAGTTGATCATTTACTACCGTGAAGCAACCACCGAGAGTGAAGGAACCACCGCAAAAGAATGGCAGGAAAATAACTAAAACACCTCTTGCTTAATCTCAAAATATAATATATAATAGTTCCACTATAAAAAATTAAACCATATCAGTCAATGGAGTCTTCCGTATGCCCAGTAATTATTTGCCAACCAGTTACCAAGAATTTATCCACCTGTCACGTTACTCAAGGTGGTTACCAGAAGAAGGGAGGCGAGAAACGTGGGAAGAAACAATCGGGCGTTACTTTGATTTCTTTACCGAACATCTCTGGGATACGTGTGAATACAAACTACCTGCTAAACTCCGCAACGAACTAGAAGAAGCAGTACTGACTCAGAAGGTCATGCCATCTATGCGTTGTCTGATGACTGCGGGTGAAGCACTCAAGCGCGAGAACATTGCTGGTTATAACTGCTCATACATTGCAGTTGACAAACCTTCCTCGTTTGATGAAATCCTCTATGTACTGATGAACGGTACTGGTGTTGGGTTCTCGGTAGAACGACAGCACATCTCACAGATGCCACGTGTAGCAGACGAGTTTCACGATACCGACACCACTATCGTTGTGGGTGACAGCAAACTCGGTTGGGCAAAGGCAATGAAGGAACTTGTGGGTCTGCTGTATGCTGGGCAAGTACCTGCGTGGGACATGAGCAAAGTTCGTGAGGCAGGTGCACCGTTGAAGACCTTTGGTGGTCGTGCGTCTGGTCCTGCGCCATTGGTATCTCTGTTTGAATTCTGTGTTGAGACTTTCAAGGCTGCTGCTGGTCGCCGGTTGACCTCAGTAGAGTGTCACGATATTGTCTGTAAGATCGCAGAGATTGTCGTGGTTGGTGGTGTTCGTCGTTCTGCGTTGATTTCGCTGTCTAACCTGTCAGATGATCGTATGCGACACGCAAAGGCAGGGCAGTGGTGGAACGACTACGGGCACAGGGCACTCGCAAATAACTCTGCTGCATACACTGAGAAACCTGATATCGGTATTTTTATGGACGAGTGGAAAGCACTCTACGATTCCAAGTCGGGGGAACGTGGTATTTTCAATCGTGAGTCTGCTAATATGGCAGCAATCAAGTCTGGTCGAAGGGAGGTGGGTGACCACGAGTTTGGCACCAACCCTTGTTCTGAGATCATTCTTCGCTCTCGTGAATTCTGCAATCTCTCTGAGGTTGTGGTTCGTGCGGGTGATAACCGCGAGTCGCTACTTGAGAAAGTCCGTCTCGCAACTATTCTAGGAACGTTCCAGTCTTCACTAGTGAACTTCAAGTATATCTCAAAGACTTGGAGCAAGAACTGTGAAGAGGAACGTTTGCTTGGTGTGTCTATGACAGGGATTATGGACAACAAATACACCAATGGTAAACTGGGCAACCTTCCTTCGCTTCTAGAGGAGCTCAGAGAAGAGGCAGTGAAGGTTAATGCTGAGTTATCTAAGAAATTGGGAATCAATCAGTCTGTAGCGATTACCTGCGTTAAACCCTCTGGCACCGTTTCACAACTAGTCGACGCTGCTTCTGGTATTCATGCAAGGCATAATCCTTACTATATTCGCACAGTGCGTGGTGACAAGAAAGATCCTCTGACCCAGTTTATGATTGACAAAGGGTTTCCTGTTGAAGACGATGCTATGAATCCATCACACACGGTGGTGTTCTCATTCCCCGTCAAAGTAGACAAGGGTGCTGTGTTCCGCACTGATATGACTGCTATTGAACAGTTAGAAATGTGGTTAGTTTATCAGAAACATTGGTGTGAACACAAACCATCCGTTACTATCTCTGTCAAAGAACATGAGTGGATGGATGTAGGTGCGTGGACATATGCCAACTTTGACTACATGAGTGGTGTATCATTCTTACCATTTAGTGACCACACCTACAAGCAAGCGCCTTATCAAGACACCGATGAAGCAGGATACAAAGAGTTGCTAAAGATTATGCCAAAGGATGTTAATTGGTCAGATCTAAGCGAATACGAATTGAGCGATACCACAGTGGGTAGTCAAGAGTTGGCTTGTGCTGCTGGGAATTGCGAGATAGTATGATGAGCGATCCTTATCCCTATATTTTTGAATGCCCTTCTTGCGATTGCAATATTTCTCTGACAGTATATGATTGTGATGAACTTCCCATATTCTGCCCTATGTGCGGAGATGATATGAATGGCGAGTGGGATGAAAAAGAGGATTAGCATCTCTTATAAGTAATACTATGACGTGGTTACTTGACAATAAACCTTTCGAACCCAACGCAGATGATTTAGAATCTCTCGTTGGGTTTGTTTATTGTATCCATGAAAAAGAAACTGATATGAAATATATCGGCAAGAAACTGTTCTGGCGAAGTAAAATCTTACCTGTTACAAAAACCCGTTTGCGGCGTAAAAAGACCCGAGTAGAGAGCGATTGGATGTCCTATTACGGTTCTAGCATTCTGTTGAAAGAACAGGTGGAGAAGAACGGAGCGAACGCCTACGAGCGAAATATCCTTAGGCTCTGTACAACCAAAGGGCAATGCTCTTATTATGAGGCGAAGTATCAGTTCGAGCACGACGTTCTTCTTAGAGATGATTATTATAATGAATTTATTGGGTGTAAAATTCACAGCAAACATTTAACTTGACATTTATAAGAAATAAACGTATAATAAAGCTTCTAGCGTTAGGGAATGTAGTATATGCGATTTATATATAATATATGAGGTAAATTAATATGGCATCAAACAAACGATTAGAAGTATTCGAAGTATTGGAAGATTTTGACAAAGTAAAATCTAGAAAAGAAAAGATTGCTATTTTGAAGAAACACGAATCATGGCCCTTAAAGGATCTACTTAGGGGTATCTTTGACGACAAAATTCAGTGGAACCTACCAGCTGGGCAACCGCCATACACACCTTGTAACGTAGGTTCTCCACCATCCACCTTCCTTAAAATGAATGTTAATCTCAAATATTTTGTTAAGGGAGTTCGCGACTCAGAGAATATGACAGTGATCAGGCGTGAAAAGAAATTTATCGATATGCTTGAATCTGTACATCCGGCGGACGCTAAATTATTGGTGTCTATGATCAACAAACAAAACCCCGTGAAAGGATTAACCAAAAAATTAATACAGGAGGCATACCCAGACTTAATCCCATAATGATTATGTGAATAACCAAATCGATAACAAGGAGACTTGCCTATGGTGGTAAACCAAATAGAACGTTTAAAGAAAGACTCTAGGGAACTTGGACATTATATTCACAAGTTAAATAAAAAAGGAAATGGAGATGCTGCCCATAAGATGCAGAAGAAACAAGCATTCTTAGACGCAGCCATACAACAAGTCACAAGGGGGTGATCCTCATCTAACGGAGTGCCCTTCGGGGCACTTTTTTAAAGGAAAATACATTATGATGCATGGTACTAATACACAGGTTGTTAACGTGTTGCCTTTTATTCCGCCAAATTCTATCGGGGTTGAAATTGGGATTTGGGAGGGAAATTCTTCTGCGAAATTTATCAATCGTAATCTTAAAGAGTTTCATATGGTTGATCCATGGCAAACACCGGAACCTCTCACTGAACGACTACTCGATCGTTACGCTGAAAAGATTGGATCAAAATCGCGAAAAGATTGGGACGCTTATTACGAAAGAGTTTATGATAAAGTTGTTGCCCGTTTTGGTAGTTTACCAAACGTAAAAATACACCGTAAATTCTCTATAGATTTTTTAAACGAATTCCCCGACAACTACTTTGATTGGGCATATGTCGACGGTGACCACGGATACGAAGGGTGTAAAGCAGATCTTCTTCTTTGTAAAAAGAAAGTGAAATTTGGCGGATCTATTTTCGGAGATGATTATTCTTGGGTGCACGGCATTGGAAAGGAGGGGGTAACAAAAGCAGTTAATTCTTTAATAAATACTGGATGGAAACCTAGACGACTGGGCGAATCACAATTTGAATTTAAGGTAAGTTAATGCCAACATACGACTTAAGAAATATAGAAACTGGCGAGGTTAAAGAAATGTTCCTCTCTATTTCAAAGAAAGAAGAACTAGTTGCTCAAGGTGAGTGGGTACAGGTACACCTTGGCACTCCAAAGATTGTTACTCAGTCCGGAGGTGTTCTATCAAAAACATCAGGAGACTGGAGAGACCTTCTTAAAGGCATTCAAAAATCATCTGGTGGTAATAGCGGACTATCCGCCGAGAAAAAACGTCAGCACGGATTTGTTGACAACACAATAAAAACCTACTGATGAGAAAGCAATCGCAACAAATGCCTCCTATGAGGACTGCCATGCCTGACATGAAGATTCGTCTGGATCAAATGGAAACTATCACGCCCATTACTCCGCATCAAGAGGATGCATGGCAGGGTTGGCGTGATGGTGATCATCTTGCACTCACTGGTACTGCTGGCACAGGTAAGACGTTTCTTGCCATGTATCTTGCACTCGAAGAGGTGATGGATAAGAGCACACCGTTTGAGACATTACACATCATTCGGAGCGTTGTACCTACCCGAGAGATGGGTTACTTGCCTGGTACTATTGAAGAGAAACTCAACGCATACACAGGACCATATCGTGCTGCTGCTACTGAGTTATTCAACGACCCGAAAGCATATGACAAATTGGTACATAACAATTATATTACGTTTGAGTCAACCTCCTATATAAGAGGTGTGACATACGATAGCAGTATCATTCTGGTAGACGAGATGCAGAACCTAAACTTTCATGAGTTAGATTCTGTTATCACACGAGTGGGTCAAGCAACCAAGATCGTATTCTGTGGTGATTACTATCAGAGCGATTTTAAACAAGAGAAAGATAAGAGCGGCGTAAACCAGTTTTTAAGTATCCTAGACAACATGAAAAGTTTCACGCATGTTGAGTTTGGGTGGGAAGATATAGTCAGGAGCGATTTTGTTCGTGATTATATCATGACAAAAGAATGGATGGGAATCAGATGAACAGAGAAGAAATTTTTGAAACACTAAAGATTGACGAGGGTGTCAAGTATGAAATATATGCAGACCATCTCGGTTACCACACGTTTGGGGTGGGGCACCTTGTTACCAACGAAGATACCGAATGGGGGCAAGAATTCGGAACACCAATCTCCGAAGAGAGAGTATGGGAATGCTTCGACAAAGACCTTGACACCTCAATCAGCGAGTGTCATGTGTTATACGGCAAAGGGGTCTTTGAAGAGTTTCCCGAAACCGTCAAGCAGGTCGTGGTCAACATGATGTTCAACATGGGCAGACCTCGGTTGTCTAAGTTCAAGAAATTCAATGCAGCACTCCTTGCTAATGATTGGAAGGAAGCGGCAGTTGAAGGTCGTGACTCACGATGGCACAAACAAGTGACCAATCGTGCTGAACGTTTGATGGTTAGGTTGGAGAGTATCTGATGGCAGTATTAGGAGCAACACCACGCCCAGAAACTAAACCAAAGGGCACGTCTATTGGTAGAGGTCATTTAAGTATGTCCTCTATGAATAAGAGAAAGAAAGCAAACTATAAAAAATACAGGGGACAAGGTAAATAACTATGGACGCTAAAGAAGCAAATAAAACCGTTGCAGCAAAGTTCCAATATATTACCGATAAAAAGAAATATGGATTTTTCGAGACGTGGTCTATCATGGACATGAGCAAAGAAATCTGGGAAGGCGACTGCGAAGATTATTCTTTGACGGTTCTTTGGTTAATGTCAGGAGAAAAGACATCTACTTTTGTTAAGAACGTTTTGTTTAACCGAGACTACAGAATGCACTTCGTGAAGTATATAAGAACCGGCGAAGGTCACGCTGTTCTCTCTTATAAAGGAGAGTTCTGCGACAACATTCAAAAGAAATGGTTCAAAGAAGGTAGTGCTGCTTATAAGAAATATGATTGGAAATGGCCAGTGTTCGGTCCATTGGTAATCATCAATCTTCTTATTGGTAAAATTGTGAAAAGAGTAAAACGAGGTTAATAATACGGTGGCGAAGTATAGTAGGTTTGACGCGAGGAATAAGAAAAAAACTCGCGATAAATATAGAAAAGACAGTGGTAAAAATAAATTTAGTTTGAGTTCTTCTAGAACCCTATTGTCTTCTGAAAGAGAAGTTGTTGATTATGAAACGATTGATTTATCAAGTATACGTGGGCGGCAAAAAATCTAATCTATACGAAACCTGTATAGAGTCCGCCCGTAAATACTGTGAGAAATATGGCATTGACCATATAGTCCAAACGAAACCAATACTTAGAATAAGACCCGATATCTTCACATCAAATAGATCTGAAGAGTCTTATATGAAGTATGGTGGATATCTTCCTATTTACGAAAAAGAAAACGCATTCAAATATTTTGATCGTTACGATCAGATAGCGATCATTGACGCAGATATTTTTATAAAGGACTCTGCTCCTAATTTGTTTGAAGATCTCGGCGATCATGATTTTGCAGCATGTTGTGAACGTGAAATGCCTCTTAATAAAACATACCTTTCTAAGATAATCAATTACTCTAGAATGCAGTATTCTGAACTAAAAGACGTTGATTGGAAATGGAACGCTCGAGGAGGGGAGTTTTTCAATATGGGGTTAATGGTTATGAACAAATCGTTCGCCAAATACCTTAAAGGGCAATCGCCTCAGCAATTTCTTAAACGTTATGAATTTCAAAGATTCGTTGATGGACTCGGTTCATGGAAATGGTCTACTGATCAAACCCTTCTCAACTGGTGGATTAAAAAGGAAAAGATGAAAGTGAAACATTTAGACTGGAAATTCAATGCACTGTACACTGCTATAGATGATATTAGCGAAGCACATTTCATACATTTTTTCCTAAAAGACAAACTGCCGCAAGGCGGCGAAAACATTAAACAATTAATAGATCAGATGGAGTTATAATATGGAAGGCGTATTCGAATGGGAAGGAAAACCAGGATGGCCTTCTGGATATTCACAACTCAAATCTCATGAAAACTTATTCTACCTTATGAATCAAGATAAGATAGCGTCCACCCTTAGTCATCTAAACCCCAAAAAAGTAAAGGATATGGATCTTATTCGTGTAGGCGGAGAACGAGACGGTGGGTATCTAATGCTAAAACCTTTGTTGCCGAAAGGGAAGGTCGCGTATTCTTTGGGCGTCGGGAAGACATCCAAATGGGAAGATCAGATTAAAGACTATGGGTATGATATCCACATGTATGATCACACAGTTAATGGTGCCCCAGTCCAGCATCCACAACTCCACTTTCATAAAACTGGGATTGGTCCGAAAAATCAAGGTCAGATTAAAACTATAGAAACCATCATTGAGGATAATGGGCATTCTAACGAAACGGATATGTTACTACAATGTGATATTGAGGGTGCTGAGTGGGAGTCGTTTGCATGGACGCCACAAAAAACATTAGGTCAATTCTCTCAAATTATTCTTGAGATGCATTGGTTTCTGCATTATTGTTCTGACCCCAACAGATTGAATTTAATTCACAAAACTTTATCCAATTTGTCTCAGAATTTTACCCCATACCATATTCATTCAAATAATTATGTAGGTCTATTCGGAGTGAAGGGAAAGGTAATGGCTGAGGTAATCGAGGTTTCATATGTTAGAAACGACTTGGTAGAATTTACCAATGAGAAACTAGTCTTTCCTACTCCTTTAGATAAACCAAACTCTAAGGGTAATAAACCAGATGTTATCCTAGGAGAATTTGGGTGGTAAAGAATATTGCTGTTAATTGCAGATCCAGAGGAAACGGTCAACCTTATACAGTCGCTGGGTTGGGCGACAGAATACATACTCTTCTTTTAATGTATCAGTATTCTATGCACCACAACATCGAAGTTAATGTGCACCTTAGTTCTAGACAATGGGGCGACAATGATAAGAAGAACAACTCATGGAAAGAACTTCTTGAGTTAATTCCCAAAGGGTATATTAATTTAATTAACCATCCAGTGGGAGATCTGCTAGAAAACGAATGGATAATCTATCTTCGAAAACAAGGATATGCAGACGTAGAGACCTATTACTATTTTAACAAGGTGCCGGTAGCTACATTTGAGATTACTCAATATATCAAAACCTTACCTGAGATAGATGTGGAGGATCTTTCTGAATACATGAATCTCCCTGACAAGTATGTAACAGAACAGTGGGACTCACAAGATCAATCTAGATCCATAAATCCAAGTCAAGTTGCCTCTGTGAGAAAAATATATGAAGATATGGGATATAAAATTGTCACAATCAACGGAGGAGAACTTCACATTGAGCAGAAGAAACCCTTTCCATCTAATTCTATCAAACACATTGCCTACTGTATGAAGCACGCTGAATATCATATTGGTGCTAACTCGGGGTTCTTCCACCTCGCACATTTATACAAACCTTATGAGAAAATAAGAGTTTATACAAACAGACCGCACGACCACGTTACGCGTGCACAACAGAACGGATCTAAAGTGAACTATCTATTATGAGAATCGAAGTACCAATCAGCGTTGGTGAGTTGCTGGATAAAATTACCATTTTAGAAATAAAAAGGCATCATGGACTCGACACTCATTCAGAGTTGAGTAAACTCCAAGACATAGCAGAAAAATGTCATTTACCTGAACTAATTGGTGAAGACTTAAAGTACATATTGAAGTCAATCAACAGAGCCTGTTGGAATGTTGAAGAGGGTAAAAGAACCAAAGAAAGCGAAGGGTTGTTTGATGAGGAGTTTATTCAACTGGCAAGGTGCGTCTATATGTTTAACGACGAAAGAGCTCGAGTTAAAAAGATTATAGATAAATTGACAAACTCGGAAATAACTGAACATAAAAGTCATAGGACTAATTGATTATGAAAACTGCTTTGATTACGGGTATAACGGGACAAGACGGCGCTTACTTAGCTAAACTTTTGTTAGGAAAGGGGTATAAAGTATATGGTTTATCTTCCCGCCGAGTAAATCAATCCTACGCCAATCTAGATTGGTTAAATGTGAGAGGGGTTGAGTTTATTAACGCGGACATGACCGATCAGTGTAGTATACAAAATGTAATAAAGAAAACCCTTCCTGACGAACTATACAACCTTGCTGCTATGAGTTTCGTTGGATCTAGTTGGGACACCCCAGTATACACTTCTAATGTAAATGCCATGGGGGTGCTTTATGTTTTAGAGGCTGTCAAGAATTTCTCTCCCCACACTAAGATCTATCAAGCAAGCACCTCTGAGATGTATGGAAATTGCGGCGGGTCTGAACCCAAAGACGAAGATACTAATTTTGTGCCTCGGTCACCATATGGCGTGGCAAAAACATTTGCTCATAATATGATGGTGAACTATCGCGAAAGTTATGGTATGTTTACCTCTAATGGCATTCTGTTCAATCACGAAAGTCCTGTGCGTGGAATCGAATTTGTTACCCGAAAAATCACTGACGCTGTTGCTAAGATTTCGTTAGGGATTCAGGACAAAGTGTCTTTGGGTAATCTAGATTCGAAACGCGATTGGGGGTTCAGTGGTGATTACGTAGAAGCAATGTGGATGATGCTACAGCATAACGAACCTGATGATTTTGTGATCGCTACCGGATCTACCTACACTATTAAAGATTTTCTAGACTTGGCGTTTATGGAGATCGGTATTGAAGACTGGAGCAATTATGTTTATCAAGACCCTGCTTTCGTTCGTCCGGCAGAGTTGGATGTTCTTCTGGGCAATCCAGCAAAGGCTAAAAGAGTATTAGGTTGGGAACCCAAAACGCCAATCGGTGGTTTGGTTGCTATGATGGTAGAGGCTGACATTGAACGAAATAAATAAAAGAGATTGGGGTTGGTGGCATGTCCTTGTTGAAAAAGACCCTAGTGTAAAAGTCAAAGAATTAATCTTAGAACCTGGAGGCGCGTTATCTTTTCAACGCCACTTCAAACGAAACGAGCATTGGTTTGTCCTTAAAGGTAAATTCACTCTATATCTAGAAGACGAAAAGAGCAAGTCCGAAAGAGTTTACAGCGAGTATGAAACTTGTGTAATACCCCAAGGTACATGGCACCAAGGTTGCAATCCCTTTGACGAACCCTGTTCAATACTCGAAGTGCAGTACGGACAATTGTGCGTAGAAGAAGACATAGAGAGAAGACATGCAAGAATTTAATATTGTAACAACCTTCGCCGAAAAGCATAAGTGGGGGCATGACATGGTAACTTCTTGCGAAAAATACCTACCCAGCAATTGCACTATCTCAGTTTATCTGGATCAGGAACTTCCCGAAGACAGAGAGCGTGTAAAATATTATAAATTACCCGAAGAAAGAATTCAGAAATTTAAAGAATGGTTCATGCCTATTAAAAATTCTAAAATACCACCCAATGTCGAATGCAATAGTGACGTGTATAACAAAAACCTTTATTACTTTTGGGACGCTGACCGCTTTTGTTATAAAGTTTATGCGATGAACGAGGCTATTAGGTCGCAACAAAACAGATATATGGTTTGGGTAGATGCTGATGTTCTCTTTGAATCAGCGCCAAGTAATGAATGGATGAAATCCCTTATCAACGAAGGCACGTATACTTCTTTTCTTCATAGAAAAACAAGGCACGCTGAAACTGGGTTCGTAATATTTGACAAAGAACATTCATATAATAATGAGTGGTGGGATACTGTAATGGATCTATATGATAATGGCAAAATCACGCAGATTGAATCTGGATGGACCGATAGTCATGTGCACGATTATATGATTTCTTTATCGACAAAAAATGGGGTGAAACATACTCGACTATCGAAAAATGCCACACACGCTTGGAATGAATCTCCCCTGATCAAACACTGTCGTCATTTCAAAGGGTTGCGAGCAAACAATGAGCACGGCAGCAATAAATGAAGGGACAGATAGTTTATATCGAGGGCAGAGAAGATTCAGAGAAACAAGCAAAGAAAGCATTTGATTCTTTTACAAAATACGGATGGGATGTTAAGATGCATCCAGGAATTACGCCAGAAACTCTTAACGAAGAAGACTTCCCTTACTCCAACGTAAAGAACGGAAGACTTGATGGAATTAGTAAAAACGAACCTCACAAGTATAAAATCAAGAAAAGTTGTCTGTTCAACAATTTGAAGTTTTGCGAAGCAGTAATAGACGCAAAACAACCAATGGCATTTATAGAGCACGATGCTGTTTGTATCGCTCCTTACCAACCAACGCCATTTGACGAGTTCTTGTTTCTTACATTTGAATATTGCTTCAAACCACCCACAGTGCTGGCAAACCACCCACACTTACGCAAGTATAGTCATATACCCTTTCCTGGCGTTCACGACTTTCCTGCAGATTTCCCGTTAAAGTATTACAAGTACACATTATACCAAGACCAAATAATGTCTCCTGGAACTGCAGCATATTGCCTCACGCCCAAAGGCGCACGAAAACTATTGTATGCCGCCGAGAAATGGGGATTAGAACAATCAGATTTCCATATCAATTCTTTAAATGTTCATATGGAGTTTGCCTTTCCTTCTCCAGTAAGGTATAATAAAGTAAACTTAAACACTTCTCATGGAAAGTAATGAAAGCATTTGTTATAACACTATCGGATAATGTACAATCATTTGCCGCTTCAGACCGACTGATTGATAGTTCTAACCATTTTGGAAACCCATTCACTATCCAAAAGTTCAAAGCAGCAGAACCAAAAGATGTCGCGTCTGGGTTTTTTAATCGAGGCATCAAGTGGAACTACCCTTGGAGAGAAGGTGTTCTGGACCTTGCAAGCGGGTTATGGAAGTCTCCCTATGAAACTGCCGACCCTAAGAAACGCATGGCATGTTTTCTTTCACACTGGTTGCTCTGGAATAAATGCGTCGAGATAGAAGAACCCATTTTGATCTTTGAACACGATGCAATTTTTATAAGACCGCTTGATGTTGATTTCTTTGAAAATATAAGTTACAATGTTGTTTCGTTAAATGACCCTCGCGGCGCGACCCGTAGATCAGCGCAATATCATGATTCGATTCACGGAAAGAGCGTTGCACCAGCACCTTGGATTGATGACGATAAAGTACCTCAAGGATTACCTGGAAACTCTGCATACTATATAACTCCCAAAGGTGCAAAAAAGTTATTGAATCTCGTTAAGAATTATGGTGCTTGGCCAAACGATGCAATAATGTGCAAACAGCTGATGCCTAAAATGCTCGGGTGTTTGGGTGTATATGCTACCACAATACAAAAAATACAATCGACGACTACACTATGAAATCATTTGTTATAACAATAATGGACAATCCACGTTCTGTTGCTTCCGCAGAAAGGTGCATTAAATCAACCAAAGAATTTGGTACTGTAATGTCTCCTGCCATAACTCCGAAAGATAATCCCCACAAGATATTTGAAGAAGAAGGATTGCCTGTTGAGAATTTTGTTGAGAAATATTCTTACCTTGAGTCCTGTATGTCTGCGTTTTTGTCACACTACAACCTTTGGAAATTCAGCGTTTCCAAAAAACAGGAAGTGCAGATCTTTGAACATGATGCTGTAGCAGTGAGTCATCTTCCAGAGTTTATAAGTCATAAGGGGTGTATTTCTTTGGGGCAACCCAGTTATGGCAAGTTTAATTATCCGGAAGGACTTGGTCCTGTCGACCTTATGTCTAAGCAATACTTTCCTGGCGCTCATGCATATCGGGTCAAACCAATTGCTGCGCGCGCTTTAATCGAACAAGCGAAGATAGACGCAGGACCAACAGATATATTTCTACACAACGATAGGTTTCCGTTTCTCGAAGAATATTACCCATGGCCGGTTGTGGCAAAGGATAGTTTCACCACAATTCAGAAAGAAGAAGGTTGCCTTGCCAAACATAATTGGAGAGGCGGCGAGAGATATGAAATCATACGATAAATGTTTCATAACAGGTTGTGATAACAACACTGAATGGATGCTTGATTGGTTCATTAAGAACTACAAAAAGCATAACACCACACCAATTATATTTGCTGACTTTGGCGTTAGTAAAGAAGTAAAGGCGTGGGTTTATCAAGTAAGTGGTTTTGACGAGATCATCGATGTTCCCAAACAAAGGGTTAATGGATGGTTTCTTAAACCTAAGACTTTCATGTTATCTCCAGGAAAAGAAACCTGCTGGGTCGACACAGACATAGAAATCCTTGGCGATATGAGCGGTGTATTTGATCACCTTGAAGACAACAAAATCGCAATGGTCGAAGACAAACCTTGGTCTAAGAGAAGAGGCGAGAAGTGGCACAATTCGGGTGTGGTTGCTTTTAGAGGAAAACCTGCTATGCTTAAAAAATGGGTCGAGCAATGTAGCGTTTCTCCCAAAGTTGGCGATCAAGAGGTTCTTCACGAATTACTAAGTATAAGCCCATTGATGAGATTACAGCACATTACTGATCTCCCCAACAAATACAATTGGTTGAGAATACAACTCCTTGATGGAATGGATAGCGGCAACAAACTTGCAATGCATTGGACAGGGCAAAAGGGCAAAGACAAGATAAGGAAGATGATGTATAATGGATAGAATAGTTCATGTAATCGGTAACGGCGATCAGGCGATCCAATATTTAGAAGAACCCCGTCGGGGCATGAAACTTTTATGCAACATGCCTCCATTCTCTATCCCTCGGTCAGAAGTTTATGCAACCTGCATGGTGGACTTTAAGATGATGTCTGCGCTGAGTGAAGGGCATGTAAATTTAGATATGTATCCATGGGTGCTCGGGACTCGCCCAAAAATTTGGATGGAGGATCCTAGACAGTCATCTTTCTATTTGAAATATGCTCCTCTCATAAAAGAGTTCAACCTGGTTGTTCCAGATTACTGTGGTGAACCTGGAAGTCCTCAGGCAGCAACGAATTTTAACTGCGGACATATGGCGGTTCATTATGCCTGCAATCGTCATAAAGCAACTGAAGTGCATATGTACGGATTTGACACTCTGTTTGAATTCAACATGAGGTCGATTACTGATGTGTATCTACATAGTGATCGTTCTGATACCAACAATTACAGACTGATCAACAACTGGCGACCTATTTGGCATAACATGTTTGCTGAATTTCCAAACACGAAATTCGTTTTTCATCATAATCACGACGATATTAAGATTCCCAAACAGAAAAACATGGAGTTTGTTACCTACCGAAATAAAAAGTTAGAGGTAAAGGAAAAGAGAAAGGCAGAACTTGCAGAAGAAGAATTGGCAAAACTCAATCGCAAACAAAGGCGTGCTGCGCTTGCGCAACAAAGAAAGGCAAGATAATCAATAACTTATGCTAGGTTTTGTTATAAAGAAAACATAGTATAATAGATACTTAACCGAAAAAGAGCATATATGCAAAAGAGAGAAAGAGACCTATTTGAACACAGTGTGGTAGACCTAGGATATGAAGACTTATCTACAACCCAGATCGACGGTAAACGTCATTATGTAACACCAGATAAAAATTATCCTTCGATCACGACTGTCCTAAGCGTATTGTCTGAAAAATCAATCAACGCTTGGAAAAAAAGAATTGGTGAAGAAGCAGCCAATAAGATTTCTTACCGTGCTTCTACGCGCGGAACTGCAGTACATGAATTAATCGAGAAATATGTTAACAATGATCCCAATTATCTTGCAGGATATATGCCGAACATTGTGGGCAATTTTCTCACTGTAAAGGATATATTGGATGAACGAATCGGAACAGTGTTCGGACAGGAGCTTCCGTTATACAGCGATCACCTTGGGGTTGCTGGGCGTGTTGACTGTGTTGCTGAGTTTGATGGGAAAATTTCAATCATCGATTACAAAACAAGCAGGAAACCTAAACTGCGAAAGTACATTGAAAACTACTTTCAGCAAGAAACTGCTTACGCCATCATGTGGGAAGAGCGAACGGGCATTCCTATTACCCAACTCGTTACCATAATTGCTGTAGACGATGAACCTGCTCAGGTCTTCATCGAACACCGCGATAACTGGACAAAGCAATTATTCGAGACCATTGAACTATATAAATCAACAAAACTGTAATAAAATCAATAACTTAACAAGGGTTTCTTTTGAGTCAAAACGCGGTATAATAATCGTATAAGCAAAAAAGGAACGTGATATGACTTACTTAATCAACCAGTTTCACTTGTCGGAAGAAGCCCGAGACCACTTAAATTCAGTTGGTTGGGACGGTGACTTCGGCGACTTCCCTGAGATCGTGATCCAGCGTGATGTCAAGTTCATGGGCGGATCTAAGCACTACGAATCGTGGATGGAAGATCACTTCCAATCAGTTGCTCGTGTTACCGGTGTTGATACCCTTGAAGATGTATTTCATGTCGGTAACGGATACGGACCTGAAGGGTCTTGCATTCAGAAGTTCACTCGAATGCATTCGGTTTCTGTAGGTGATATCATCGTCAACGAGAAGTGTGGTACTGCATGGATGGTTGATGGTGAAGGTTGGTCTAACGTTGATTTTGGGAAGAAGTTTTAGTGTCTAAAAAACACGATCCGTTATATGAGTTCCCCAACCCCGAAACAGAAATCGGGGAACTCATAAAGCGCCGAAGACTCCAGATGCTCGTCCACAGCTGTCTCTACTACGCTCTCGACGAAAATATTTGGACAGATCACCAATATGACGCTGCTGCCAAAGAACTGGCAGAGCTCCTCAGAGGCAACCCAGACGCCTACAGCGATCGTTTCGACGAGTACTTTGAGGGATGGGACGGCAGTACTGGGTTTCACCTTCCTAGTCGCGACAGTTGGGTGCTCGCTGCTGCACAAAACCTCTTAAAAAGTAAACAATATCAATAACTTACGTGTGGTTTTATTCCGTAAAAAATAGAGTATAATAGATCTATAAGCAAAAAGGAGTGTAGCATGGTTGGTAACGGAGTTGGTTGTGTGTATAAAAAACCTGTAAAAAAAGAACCAGCGGTTTATTATGAATCCGAAATTGAAACTTTAATTGGTTTCATCGTTTGTGTTGTTATCGGCGTTGGCACTATCTTTCTAAGTCATTTTATCTAAAGGACGTTTATGCGAAATATCGATAATTGGGAAAAAGAAGAAATGTTCAGCGATCTAGATGATATGCGCAATTCTGGCGAGAACATGAATTGGGGTCCAAAATATCTCCGCGATGAGTTTGATCTCACAAAATCTGAAGCATATTCAATTTTTTGCGATTGGACAATGGGGTTTGTTCCAAAGAAGGATAATTCTGTATATGGAAGATAGAAGAAGAAATAGAAATGGGTGGAAACCTAGATCAGAATTCGAAGACGATTTTATGAGAACTGTGCACACAATTGGGATATTCGCCTTAATGTTCACATTAATTATATTGGGAGTTTCTTCTGTATAATTGTACTATATACTTGTCTAAGATTAAAGTGAGGATTTGATGATTAAAGGAAAAACTTTTGTAATTTGTTTGCCAGGAAAAACTTACTCTGGTAAATTTGTTACTTCAATGATTGAATTGGTTATGTACATTCAAGGCCTTGGCGGTAAAGTTATGGTCTCACAGCATTATTCTCCGATGGTCAATTTTGCGCGATGTAAAGTTGCTGGTGCTAATGTTATGAGCGGGATTAATCAAAAACCCTTTGGTGGGGTTGATTATGATTATATGCTCTGGATTGACTCGGATCAGGTGTTTGACAATACATCGTTTCAGAAACTTCTTGATATGGATAAAGAGATTGCTTCTGGTTGGTACTGCCAACCTTATACGATGACTGATGGAAGCAGATTGACCCCGATTGTAGAGTTCATGAATAATGCATTTTTCTTAGAACACGGATCCTACCAATTTCTTTCTGCTAATCAGATTCAGGAGAAAGAAGAACCATTTGTTGTGGACTACATCGGGTTTGGGTGGGTTTTGATTAAAAACGGAGTCTTCGAAAGAATGGACTACCCTTGGTTTGCTCCAAAACCAATCAAGATTTCTGACGATATCACTGAAATGTGTTCTGAAGACGTTGCTTTCTGCCGTGATGCTATGCTGGCAGGATTTGATATTTGGGTTGATCCAACTTGTAAGGTTGGTCACGAGAAATTGTTTGTCGTTTAACAAATTGCCGCTATAGCTCAGTTGGTA
>Ga0099847_1000180_pt1 | contig 20606 bp, 16 predicted proteins | sample CB_VirMetaG_2_FD_78178 | JGI IMG/M metagenome (GOLD analysis project Ga0099847, IMG submission 78178) | Freshwater to marine saline gradient viral communities from Chesapeake Bay - CB_1504_2 Viral MetaG | ecosystem: Environmental > Aquatic > Marine > Coastal | place: USA: Chesapeake Bay...
AAAATGTTAACGCTGGCACAACTGCAATGAGCGGAGCAGTTAGATTATCTGAATATATCAAAAGTCAAGGAATTGACACGCCGATTAGTTTTATTGGCTCTCATGTTCAAGCATTGCCAACACAAACTCTAAAGAGGGAAAACAGTATTGATATTGCATTTACTAACGAGGGTGTATATGCTTTGAATAATCTTTTGTCAACTGACATTAGTAAAGAAATGTTGACTAAAGTTCGTGGTATATGCTATAGGAAAGAAGACGGCACTGTCACTATGAACCCTCCAGAAAAGCTTGTCCCACAAAGCAGGATGGATATTGATTTGCCCGGATATGCTTGGGACTTGTTACCATTTAACGAAAAACCGTTTGATTTGTACCGATGCCCAATGTGGCATGCAGAGTATGATCATACATCTAGAAGCCCCTATGCTTCTGTTTTCTCTTCTTTGGGGTGTCAATTTAAGTGTGGCTTTTGTATGATTAACATGATCAACAGGGACGATGACGATGAAATCGGCGTAGCTGGAAATTACAGTATGATGAGATACTGGTCAACTGAACATGTACTTAAACAATTTGACAAGCTAATTGAGATGGGCGTATACAATGTTAGGATTATTGATGAAATGTTTTTGCTTAACCCAAAATACTATATTCCATTGTGCGAAGGTTTAATCGAGCGTGGTTATGGTGAAAAGCTAAGAATGTGGGCATATTCTAGAATTGATACAATCCGTCGTCCGGGGATTCTAAAGCTTGTTAGAGATGCAGGTATTCGTTGGCTTGGCTTAGGTATTGAAAGCGGAGACAGGAATGTTAGACTAGAAGTATCTAAAGGTAAATTCCAAGACGTTGACATTCACGATGTTGTTCGACAAGTAGAGGAAGCTGACATTAATGTAGGCGGCAATTTTATCTTTGGTCTTCCGGGAGACACTATGGAGAGCATGAAAAAGACTTTGGATTTGGCAATTGATTTAGCACCAGCTATGGCGAATTTCTATGCTTCAATGCCACTTCCCGGAAGCCAATTGTACAAGGACAGTATCAAGAATGGAATAGAAATGCCTGAAAGCTACGAAGCTTACTCGTGGCATTCTTACGAAACATTTCCTGCAAGCAACGAAAACTTAAGTAACGTTGAGATTCTAAGATTTAGAGATAATGCTTACAATGAATATCATACTTCTCCTAAGTTCTTATCAAAGATACAAAAGAAATATGGAGATGTAGCAGTACAAAACATTGTCGATAATACTAAAATTAAACTTAAAAGAAGAATTCTGGGTGATTAATGAGTTTACACAAATTTCCTTTAATTAATGATAATATTACACAGTCAGACAAAAAGGTCATTGCCGATTTTGTTTTAAATACTAATCGCTTTACAAATGGTCCAAAAGTAAAAGAGTTTGAACAAGCTTGGTCTGATTGGCTGGGTGTAAAGTACAGCGTCATGGTTGGATCTGGTGCAGCATCAAACTACATTACGACTTCGATTGTACGAGAACTAAAAGGTCAGAAAGGAGAAATCATTGTACCACCAATTGGATGGGTGTCTGATATTTCTTCAGTTATCAATACAGGTTTTTTGCCAGTATTTGTCGATGTTGATTTGCGATCAATGGCTATCACAGCAGAGAACATAGAAAAGGCTATCAATGAAAAGACAAAAGCAATTGTTCTTGTTCACGCTTTGGGATTCAATGGCATCAACGATCAATTAATTGACTTGGCTCGCAAGCACGATCTACTTTTAATTGAAGATTGTTGTGAATCACATGGAGCTACATATAAAGACCAAAAGATTGGATCTTATGGAGATATGTCTTGTTTTTCGTTTTACTTTGGTCATCACATGACAACCATCGAAGGTGGCATGCTTTGTACAAATAATAAAGAAATATACGAACTTGCTTGTATGTTTAGATCCCACGGAATGACTAGAGAAGCATCACAAGAGACGCATGATAAATATGCAAAACCGGACGTTAACCCTCTTTTTACTTTTGCTGTCCCCGGATACAACATGCGATCTGGAGAAATTAATGCTGTCTTAGGGTTGGAGCAGCTTAAGAGATTAGATTACAATATCGAAAAAAGACAAGAAAACCTAAATACATGGTTAGCGCATCTAGATGATTCATTATATTATACTGGTTATAATGTTGAGGGTAGTAGCAACTATGCATTGCCTCTGATATTAAATGAAGAAAATAATAAAATGCAACAGGTTTGCGAAGTCTTAGAGCAAGAGAGTGTAGAATACAGGATCGGAACAGCAGGCGGTGGAAACCAAGCTAGGCAACCATATTTGGAAAGGTATGGATATAAAGTTGTAGGATCCCTAAAAGTATCTGACTACATTCACGATTTTGGACTCTATATTGGAAACCATCCAGATTTAAGCAAAGAAGATATAGTTTACTTGTGCAATAAATTAAATTCTATTAAGTGAGACAAATGAAGAAAGCAGTTATTACAGGAATTACAGGCATGGTTGGTTCTCATTTGGCAGATTATCTGCTTGAGAATACTGACTGGGAAGTTTATGGATTAGTGCGTTGGAATGATAAGATGGACAACATCGAGCATCTTATGCCACTAATCAACAACAAAGAAAGGATACATCTTTTAAATGCCGATATTAATGATTTGGCTTCTTTGTTAACATGCTTTGAAGAATCAAAGCCTGATTATGTATTTCACTTGGCAGCACAAAGTTACCCAAAAACAAGCTTTTCTGCCCCCCTAGAAACACTAGAAACAAATGTGCTTGGTACTGCAAAGGTGTTAGAAGCTATCAGGGTTCTTGGACAAAATCCTGTGATCCATGTTTGTGCATCTTCAGAAGTGTTTGGTAGAGTCCCAAAAGAGTTTTTACCAATTCATGAAGACATAACGTTCCATCCAGCTTCCCCGTATGCAATTTCAAAAGTTGGTACAGATTTGGTCGGAAGATTCTATGGAGAAGCATACGGTATGACAGTGATGACAACCAGAATGTTTACTCATACAGGACCAAGAAGGGGAGATGTTTTTGCGGAGTCAACATTCGCAAAACAAATTGCAATGATTGAAGAGGGACTGATTCCTCCCGTTATTAAAGTAGGTAATTTAGATTCACTTAGAACTTGGTCTGATGTTAGAGATGCAGTACGAGCTTATTATTTATTGGTCACAGAGAATCCACAAGCTGGAGAGTATTATAACATTGGGGGATCTTATACCTGCACTGTTCGAGAAATGCTAGAACATCTCATTTCATTATCTACTATAAAAGACATCAAGATAGAGGTTGACCCTGACCGTCTCCGCCCAATTGATGCAGACCTTCAGGTTCCCGATACATCAAAATTTAAAAAGCATACCGGATGGGAACCACAAATTTCTTTTGACAAAACAATGAAAGATCTGTTAGAATACTGGAGACAACAAGTAAAAACCGGCAGAAGGTTCTTAACTCGATGAAAATATTAGTTTTTGGTGAAAGCTGCAAAGATGTGTTTCATTACGGAGATTGCAGCCGTTTATGTCCAGACGCCCCCGTACCTGTGTTTAGGTTGATTAACACTGTTGAGACTTGGGGGATGGCAAAAAATGTTGAAAGGAATCTTGTGTCTTTAGGGGCAAAGGTTGATTTAATTACTAACCAAAACAAGGATACGATAACAAAAACAAGATACATGGACAATAGAACCAATCACATGTTTTTGCGTGTCGATGAGAATGACAATTCTTATGGAAATTTATCTCTTAAACAACTAGAGGAAATAGACTTCAAACATTATGATGCTGTAGTTGTATCAGACTACAATAAGGGGTTTATGTCGGAAGAGGTTTTAAAGGTTATTTCTCAAATGCACTGCACAACCTTTATTGATACAAAAAGGCTTTTGTCTGATTGGGCAGAGGGGTTTAGTTTCATAAAACTCAATCACAAAGAATATGAAAACAACAGAGAAAATTTTACAGACACTTTAAAGAAAAAGGTAATTCTTACCAAGGGTCAGTATGGTTCCGAATTTCAAAATAATATCTATTCAGTTCCAACCGTAGAAGTTAAGGATACATCGGGTGCAGGAGATACATTTGTTTCTGGTTTGTGCTATGAGTATGTTAGGACCAAGGACATAGTTGATGCGATTAAATTTGCTAATCAATGTGCGACAAAGGTTGTACAAAAAAGAGGTGTGAGTGTCGTATGAAAAAGATTTTTACAAATGGATGTTTTGATGTTTTACATCGAGGACATTTTGAGTTGTTAAAATATTGTAAGTCTTTGGGATATGTAATTGTTGGTCTCAATAGCGACTCAAGCGTTAAACAATTAAAGGGTTCTTCAAGACCAATTTTTCCACAAAAAGATAGAGAATTTATGCTCCTTTCTTGTAAATATGTTGATGAAGTACATGTTTTTGATGAAGATACGCCTCTTGACTTAATAAAACACATAGAACCTGATATAGTAGTTAAGGGTGGGGATTATACAGTCGATACTGTTGTTGGAAATACTTTATGTGAAGTTAAAATTTTTAACTACATTGACGGTTATTCAACAACGAAGGTGTTGGAAAAATTATGAAATATGTTTTTGATATTGATGGTACAATTTGTGATAAAAAAATAAATGATGATTATGACAAATGTTTCCCCTATTTGGGTAGAATAGAACTTATCAACAAGCTTTATGACGAAGGAAATGTTATTGTTTTTCACACTGCCAGAGGAATGGGAAGGCACAACAACAATCCTCAATTAGCGATTCAAGATTTTTATACTTTGACAGAGGAGCAACTAAAAGAGTGGGGTGTTAAATACCATCAGTTAATTTTAGGTAAGCCAAGCGGCGACATTTATATAGATGATAAGGGGATTAAAGATGGAGACTTCTTTGCCAATGAAATTTGTTCCTAAAGGTTGGGGATTTGAAAAATGGATTGTTAACAATGAGGAGTATTGCGGAAAACTGCTTTACTTTGTAAAAGGAAAGCGATGTTCTTGGCACTATCATAAGCTTAAAGATGAAGTATTTTATATCCAGTCAGGCAAGATGTTGGTTAAGTACTCTGACGGAGACAATATTGATAAAGCAAAAGAATTGATTCTAGAGCGAGGAGACAATTTCCATGTATACAGGGGTCTCCGCCATCAAATGCTAGCTCTAGAAGATACAGAATTGTTTGAGTTTTCAACACAACACTTTGACAGCGATAGTCATAGAATTGAAAAAGGTGACTAAGTGAAACTAGTTGTTATTACAGGTTGTCTGGGCTTTATCGGCTCACACGTTACTAAAAAATGCCTTGATTTGGGCTGGAAAGTGCTTGGTATCGACAACTTTACTTATGCTGCTAATGAAGATTTGGTTGGTTATTTCTTTGAAAAGTGGGGAGATAACTTCGATTTTATCCGCAGTGATATTGCAGACCTTAAATATTTACCAGATTGCGACTATGTAATCAATATAGCAGCCGAAACACACGTTGGAAACAGCATTATTGATAGCAAAGACTTCTTAAAATCAAACATAAATGGGGTCCAAAATCTCCTTGATTTGATCAAAGCAAAGCCAAATAACGTGGATAGTCGCCCGATTTTGTTCCATTTTAGCACAGATGAGGTCTATGGAGACATTGTAGAAGGCGAACACTATGAAACAGACCACCTAAATCCAAGTAATCCTTATTCAGCATCCAAAGCAGCGGCAGATATGTTGATTACTGCTTGGGCAAGAACCTATGGAATAGAATATATTATCTTTCGTCCAACAAATAACTATGGAGAATATCAATATCCAGAGAAACTTATCCCATTATCAGTTAAACTTTTACAGCGAGATAAAAAGATTAGACTTCACGACGAAGGAAAGCCGGTTCGTAACTGGTTACACGCTGAAGACACGGCAAATGCGGTCATAAGTATCATAAATAATGGGAAAACAAACGAGATTTACAACGTTGCTGGTGGTTTCGAGCAAGAAAACAGGGAAACAGTAAAGAAAATTATCGAATGTTTCCACGGCAAAGAAGCAAACTGGCTTGATTATGTTGACTTAGGGCACAAAAGAGAAGGTCAGGACGTTAGATACGCACTTAATGACGACAAATTACGTTCTTTGGGGTGGAAACCGCAAAAAACATTTAACGAAGAGATACCAAAACTGGTAGAATTCTATAAAAATAACTTTAGATGGTAGGAGAATACTATGAAACTTTCAGATCAAGCAGTCGGAGCCGTTATGATGGCTCTTCAAAAGAGCCTTTTGGAGCAATCAGACATTGTTCCTGTTATTAAAGGGTTCGAGTTTGTTCCAGCAGCAGACAAAGAAGGGGACGAAGCACAACTCTTTGTAAAAAACCCTCCTCTTGTTAAACTTGGAAACGAAGATACAGTACAAGAGGGTGAATAATGCCCAGTTATGTGTATGAATGCTCGAAATGTAGCGACGTTACAGAAGTTTTTCACTCTATGAGCGAAGACAGAACTGACTGTGAGGCTTGTGGAGAGCAGAATACACTAAACAAAATACCAGAAGTGCCGATTTACTTAAAATCAAACACTGCTGGTAAGGTTGTTAAGCAACACATTGAAGACGCCAAACAACAAGTTCGTGAAGACAAAGAACAAATGAAAAAGGATTACACAGGTTGACTTTACTTATTTTCTTTTTAATAGTTTCCGTCGCTTTAAACGGACTTTTGCTTTGGTACATTAGAAAAATGCTATCCAAACTACTTTATGTTTCAGATAGCATCGGATCTTTATTGGTAACGGCAAAGAACTTTTCTAATCACTTAGACGGGTTACACGCTATGGAAATGTATTATGGAGATGAAACTCTTGGGTCTTTGATTAAGCACTCAAAGCAAGTTATAGAAGACATAAAAGAGTTTGAAGATATCTATGAGCTAACCAATGAAGGGCTATTAGAAGATGAAGAACAAGAATAATGGCGAAACCAAAAAAGAAAAATCTATACTTTACCCAAGAGCACGAAGATGCAATCGTCAACTATGCTAATACTACTGATATCAAAATAAGAACAGAACTTTATGTAGAGTTTATCGAGCCAGCCTTCAATGAAATGGTCGATAAGATTATCTATACTTACAAGTTTACAAACCTTCCAAATATCGACGTTCTCAAAGACGAATGCAAAATCTGGCTTACAACAATCTTGGATAAGTATGATCCAGAGAAAGGATCCAAAGCCTTTTCTTACTTCTCAGTCATTACAAAGAACTGGTTTATTCACAAGGTAAAGAAAACAACCTTGGAGAATAAAAGAGAAGTTCAACTAGATCAAATCCCAAAAAACGTAGAGATTAGACAGTTCACTGTTGTAAACGAATATGAATCAAAAAGATTAGAAAAAGAATTCTGGATGAACTTTTGGGAAGAAGTAAACTCTTGGGAAACAACCAATATGAAGCCCAACGAAGAGAAAGTCTATGAAGCAATCAGGCTAATCTTTTCCAATCCAGATCGTATAGATATTTACAACAAAAAAGCAATCTATTTTTACATCAGAGAAATCACAGGTCTCAATACAAAACAAGTCGTTAACAACTTAAATAAAATGAGAGTAAAATACAAAGTATTTAAAAGAAGATGGGATCGTGGCGATTTATAATACTTTTTTTGTCTTCAACTATTTATTTTTGCTATGAAAGACTTGGAAACATATATTGACGAAGCAATCAAAAACATAAGAAGCGACAGGGCTATTACCACAACTCTGCTAATGGAGTTGATGGAATATATGAAGAAAGACGACGAACGCAAAGAAAAGGTCGGTGTTGTCGCTGCTAAATATGTAGAAACTTTACAGAGATCAAACGAACAACTTGTTAAAGTCAGTGCTCTTATTCAAAAGAAAACTGAAGGACAAGAGGGTCTAACCGATGAAGATAAGAGTGAATTATTTGATCTTATAAAGGAAACTAGCAATGGCTAAACCCGGAGATTCAAATTGGGCTATATTGAATGTTGGCGCAGGGGTTTTAAATCCAATTGGAAGCCCTCTTACTGGAAAAGTTTATAATCCTAATGATGCCGGTTTTTTTGCTATGGCAAGACAAACCACAATTGAAAACTTTTCTCCAAAAGGTCTTGATGGTCAAGGTCCTATGATTGGCATAGTTCTAAGAGTAGATGGCAAAATGAATATTGAAGGACCAGATAATCCAACATCTTGGCCTAATAGATATGCTCAATTAGTTGATCAAAGAAGTGGTATAGCCCTACACCAAATAAAAATAAGAGTACCAGAACTACACGCACACTTACCAGTGCCAAAAGATTTACCAGATAAAGAAACTAAAAGTGCAGATCACAGTATCATAAATTTGTACCCTACATTCATTGGGCAGTTTGATACGATTGATGATGGTAGAGAACCAAATCCGGGTTCTTTAGTGTGGGTAGATTTTCAAAATAGAGAAACCTTACAAGGACCAATTTATCTTGGAGCGGTTGAGGCTAATAAAACATATATGCCAAATGTACAAGATACATCTGCTACAAATTGGGATGCTATATGTAATAGCCCGGAAGTGTTAGGAACTGCCACGGGTGGAGGAACCGGCGGTACCGGAGGAACTGGCGGTACCGGAGGTGGAGGACCTGCTCTTAACGCCGCTGGTATACCAATTGTTGCTGGTGGTGGTCCTCTTGGTACAGGTGGTCCTCTTGGTGGTATACCTACCACTCCAACAGAGCTTCTAAAAGCGGCAACAAAACTTTTAAATAGCAAAGCTATTAAAATATATTGTGATAATTTAAGAAAACAAATGATCGAGGAAGTCAAAAGTATTAATGACATGGGGCTTGATATACCATTTCCTTCAGGATATAACACATGCACTGAAAGTGAAGCTAGAGCATTAATAATGGAACATTTTTCTCCCGGAGGAGCAAAGTTCAATAGCAAAGATGGCATGTTGGCTGGCACGGGAAATGGGGGGCTACAAGAAGACTTCTGGAATACAAATTCTACAAGGGTGGAGAGGGGACAAAATGCTATCAAAGTTTTTGATATGTTTGTAAGAAACGGATACACTCCTCAAGCGGCATTAGCAGTTTTGTCTCATGTTGTCGATGAGTCTGTTTATGATTCTAGGGTTGCCGGAGGGCTTCCAAACAAATCAAAACCAAAAGAAGATAATGGTTATTGGCCGGATAAAGGATTTTATCAAATTAATATTAAAGGTTCCACAGGGCAGAGTCGTAACCTAACAGAAGCAGACTGCATTGATCAAGTCACAGGAAAAAATTATTTTGATCAAATTGGTGGTGGTAAAACAGCAGCAATTGCTCCGGAGAAATATGCCAATACTGAAAATCCAGAAAGACCAAGAAAATTAATTAAAGATGTCAAAAATAGCAGGGGAGCAATAACAGAAAAGCAGTGGGAAGATGGCAATTATTTTGATGCAGGAGATATAGAAGTTTCCACCATGTTTATGATTGCAAGACTAAGAAATGCTGAAGGAAAAACTGAACCCGGTAAATTAGGTCCCGGACGAATGGGGGGATTAAGCAGACTAATGAAAAATCCTCAAGCCACAGGAGCACAAATCTATGCTCTTATGAGAAACTCAACTTTTGCTGCCGGGACAGGTCGAGGAAAAGAACAAAAGTCCACAAGAAAAAGAATGCAACACGCTGCAAAAAAAATGGGTAAATGTTACACAGGGGAAGGGTATGTAACAAACTTCCAAGGATACCAGACGTAGATAAATTAGTATACGAATATAAGGAGTGATTATGTCGGCATCAGATAATTTTATATCAATAGACAATAAAGAACTAGAAATATTAGATGAACAAACAAGGGTAATGTTGGAAACAATCCCAGAAGATATTTATATAAAACAGAAAGGCTATGGTCATCGTAGAAAAATAGAAAAAGTTCCAGTTTATAATCAGCAAAAAAATGAAAAAGTTCTTCAAGGTCCGGGTTCTAATTCGTGGATTGTCTTTGGAAAAGACAAACCAGCATCTGCCGCATCTGGATATGGCTCCGTTGGAGCAACACAAGCTTCTGCAATTGATATTTGTGTTGGCAGAGTTGGAGACTGGAAAACAATAACTCAAACAAAAATGGTAAAAGGTGTTGAAAAAAAGACAACCAAGAGAGAGTTAGTGGCGGAGAATGACTTTGTTAGAGATGCCGCCAGAATATATATATCAGAAAGAACGGACATTGATGATTATTTTGGAATTCAAGCAGGAAAAGCCGGAGGATTAAATGGTTTATCTGGAATAGTTGTAAAAGCAGATAATGTTAGGCTTGTAGCTAGAGAAGGCATAAAATTGGTAACTAGAACAGATGAAAAAAACTCTAAAGGTGCAAATACGGATGTTATCATGGGTGTCGATATAATTGCTGGAAATGATGCTAGCGGATTACAACCTATGGTAAAAGGTGAAAATTTAAGAGATTTACTTAGGTATATGGTTGAAGATATAAGAAACATTACCTCTATGTTACATTCTATAACACTAGCACAAGCATCGCTTGAAACTATGTTAACAGCACATTCCCACCCATCCACGGGTGGGGTAGCTTTTCCGTCTATAGAGTTGGGTGTATATTGTAGCGTTAGTCAAATAAGAAGGTTGGTTTTTGATGTCCCAGCACAAATTAAAAAGACTTTTGAAAATGTTCTCGAAGAGATAGAATATTTAAAGCCTTATGGTACTAAGTATATAAATAGTATGTCAAATCATGTAAACTAGGATTGTTATGTCAGATACAGAGTTTTATTTTAAGCGAAATCCCCCTAATAAACCAGTAACCGTTAGGTCAACGGTTGTTATTAGATTGCCTCTATTTAATGAGAGTCCGTTTGGACCTGATAATAACAATTATCCATCATTTCAATCGTTGATGCATAATGGTACGCCTGAATCTTTTGCAACGCTTCTGACTGACGGTGCTTTGAATAAGGCAATTAAGAATGCCTTGTTGTATAATTATTTTGGATATCCAGTAACCAACATCAAATACGAAAAAAGCCAAAAAGATTATAAAGAAGGATCTTTACAATTTTCTAGCCAAAACAATAATCATCTTAAATTTACTCAATTTGAAGTTAAAGACGGTCAATATGGTAAGTGGATAGACACTCTCCAAACCGTCCAAGGCATACTTTATCGTGGATATGTATCAACAAAAGGGTTTTATCAATATGGCTTGCTGAAACCATTACCAGATTTTAAAGATACAGAACTTGATCTTTATAATTATTTTGATCAAAGTGGTGATCAACAAACTTTTTCTTTCAAAGAAATACAAGAAAATTCTGGATTAGAAGTTGATTTTATAAAAGACATATATATGTGTTTGCATGGTTCCAGTGATGGGGTGAACACCCCTCAATCTGTTGGCGGTTTTAATTCCTTTGTTGAGCCAATCGGTGTCTCTCCAAGAGGCTCTTTGTTTTACGCTGGAACAGGAGATCCAACTGGACCAGACGTTGAAAAAATTGCAAAGTTTGGGTTGTATGAGAAAAGTTCTGGTGGAAAAAGCTTTGTAGAATACGAAGCTGGAGGAGAAATATCCGATTTTATAAATGATTTTGATTATTTATCAGCCATGGCTTCATGGAATAGCCCTTACAATCCTTCTGATAAAACATATGCTAGAGCATGGCTACCAACTGGACCAATCGAAGGGTACTTAACATACATTACTTTGCAGCCTTCAAACCCACTTATAAATTACAATCCAAATGAAGGATTTATAGATCTTGCTGCCGGTGTTGATGATGGAGAGGTTATTGGTGATGAATCAATTGGGCTGTACGAGGCATCACAAATATCAGTTTCGGACTTTGCACAGGGCTTAGACTTAACTTGGAAAGCACCATATAATCAGCTAGATTCCCTCGCTTTTTTACTGGGAGAATATCAAAAAACGGATTGGTTTGTTGCATTTCCCGGATACGGTAATAATGGTGCTTCACTTGAAAATAATTATTCAGTAGAGTTTGGAAAATATAATATTGCATCGATGTATAAATTATCTCCACAAATAGAAGATTTGTTAAAAGTTGACAACTTAGACATCAATCCTCTTGGTGGATTGCAATATTATCTAGATGATCCCGCTAGAACATTAAACGCAATATATCCCAGAATATTCAAATATGTTAATGATATTGTACCAACTGCCCCATTACCATCTGTATTGCAGGAAGGATCAGTAAAAAATGTTAATATAATTGACCCCAGTAAAATCGGTGGACAACAAATAAAATTCTCAGATATTTTACCAAAATTTAGAATAAGCGCAGATGATTATTCAAAAAAGTTATACTATAATATACCAGAAAAAACATCTATAGGCTACACTCATGTTATCGGCGATTATAAGATATCTGGTCAAGAACTGATAGAAACTATAGGCGAAGATAATAGCATTGACCCAGCAGTTTTGGAGGCTAAAAATAAATTTGTTATTGTTACAAAGACAAAAGAGCAGAGAGATTTTTTATTAGCTTCAAAAGATGAGTTTGGTAAAGCAGATATAACATATTCTAGTGATCCTAATTTTTTATTTAGATCACTACCCTCTCCTTTAAGTGAAGATTTTAGGAAATCACTTATTCAAATAATGGATTCCGGAGCCAACGGTTCCGGTTACCCAGAGGGAGAATTAGACGAGTTACAAAAAGTATATAAATTTTCTGATTATTTATGTGCGGCACTTTATTTTAGACTACCGCCTCATTACTCAAACGCAAATAAAGACGAAGGAGTTGGTTCACAACTTATTAAACATCAGCCAGCTACATTAAAGCAAAGGGCAAAAGTTCACCCCAACATTTGGAATGCTGAACCTAAGCTTAGATTTCTAGAAGGAGTGCAGGCTGATATAGAAGGCATATATGGCGGTCCTATAGAGGCTGGACAAATGCCATACATTATGTTTTTAGGATCCTATATAAATTCAACATTTGAGAATACAAATATCACCAATACCGCAGAAACTTTTGAATATACTACTGGTAATGGGTGGAATGAAAGCACTGTTAATGTACCTTATATAGAAATAGAAACTAATACAGCATCTAATTTTGCTTTTCCTGTTTGGAGTTATGATTATAAAGCTTTATACGAGGTAGGCTGGAAAGACCTGTCTGACTACGATGAATCCAAAAATCCAGAATTGTCTCAAGTATTCGCATCAAATCCATCAGTGAAATACATAAAAGACAAAGGGATCCCTGATTGGGTTAGGGGTTTAAGAATATATCCCACACTTGATAATGATACAGTCCTCACAAGACCAGATAAAAATTCTATTACAGGCACCAGCGATGCTGACTATATTTTAACAGATGAAGATATTGATGAGGCTGTAAATGGTGCCACTTCAACAGGCGATTCAATTGTAACAGGATATAAAAACGCAAACACATCATTAGCTAACATAGCGGAAGTTAGTATTGTCAAAAAAATGATGCCAGCAGTGACTTTGGTTATGGAGCCAAATATTGATGCGGTTTCTCCCGGAAATACTCCATTTAGTATAGAAACATTTGATTCCGAAATTGAAAACTTGTCCTCTAATAACAAAGCGTATGTTGACATTCGCTATGCTGTAGAAATAGATATTGATGAAAAAGACTTGATTTTGGATATGGTTGGTCAAGGTGTATTTGCTTTAGCGGGAGAAGTAGGAGATTATGAAAAGCTTGGCTTTGATATTGAAAAATTGCTTTTTAAATCTAATGGAAATGTAACATCCCCTAGTTTAATAGACGCTTATGGAGCTTCTGGATTTACCTTTGAGGGTGTTTATGGATATGATTTTGGTTCATTTGAAGATTATCTTGGAATAGATGCTGAGTTTTGCCCGACTTTTCCACCCAGTGAAGCAGAACAAAAGGCAATTCAAGTTTTAGAAAATAGCACTGATGAATATGCCTGCACAAGTTATATTTGTTTGGAGGGAGAAAATGTGGTCTCTGTTCAATTAAAACAGGGTCCCGGAAAAGACGCAGAAAATTTAGGATACTTAAAAAACAACACAGTTGTAAAAGTGTTGAAAGAGTGGGTAAATGGAAAGGGAGAATTTAATAAAATATTAATAGTTGATGAAACTAGTACTTTGAATGGTCAAGAAGGATACATACATCCAAAATATTTGAGACCAATATATCCAACATTAAGTGTGGATAAGAAAATATTTTTTAATCAAATTTTCGATAATACAGACCCAACTAAAAAGTTAACTCTTGCAAATACAAATGTTGTTGCTATGGGAGTATTTGCAGAGACACTAATACCTGACTGGTGGAATGATACCAAGATGCTAGAGGGTCAACCATATGAATACAGGCAAGAGGGAGAATATTGGTGTACTGTTGAATTAGATTATGACTGTATTGTAGACGAGGCAGATCTTAAGACAAAAATCTATGAAGCAAAAATAAAAGGAGTGAAACAGTTATTAGGGTTCTATGGAAAACAATACACTGAAGAAGACGTAGAAAAGTTAATTAATACTTATTTGGCTGTTAGGGTTGATTATAATTTAGAAGGCACAGAAATGGAGAATGGCTTTCACATTAGTGATAGACCCGGAGACCCATTAATGTTTTTGGTCAAGGCAGGTGGAATCTACATTAACGCTTTCCCAGATAGGCAAGATTCTTTACAGGAATACAAAAAGAATTCTAATAAAATAATATCATTAAATACTAAATGGTACCAAACACACTTGCAACAATCAATATATGCTTTAAATAGCTTATATTATGTAATTCTATCATCTGACTATAGAGTACCTACTTTTAATTTCAAAAAGGAAGCAGATAGAATTTCCTATATTGTTCCTTACTTAAAGAGAATTCTTCTTGCAAATGGATATGAAACGGATTCACAGGAAGAAAACATAATAAATATTGGCTTTGACAGCCAGTATAGAGTAACTTTTTTCTCATACAAAGAAAAAGATAAAGAAGAAAAACTGCTTCGCATAGGATTTGATTATTTTTCATCTCAAGCACCATTTGTTTTTAAAAACACTATGGCTTTGCTTTATAGACATAGGCAAATAAAAGATCCAACTTTGAGAACAAGTTGGAAGAAATTGTTTAATCAATGGCTACCAGACCCAAAACCAAAGATTGTTCCAAAATCAGAAGGTGGCGGAGGATACCCATCAGATTCCAGATGTAGTCCAAGTTTAAATTGGAACCCACCACCGCTCAGTCAAATATGGGAACAAGTCGCTGCTCGACTAGATGAAATTTTAGATCTAGATCCAAGATATGATCTAGGGTCTTTTAGGTTTAATTTGTTAGAGTATTTCCCACCATGCCCTAAGCCCCCTGCCGGTCGTGGCTTGACAGTGATGAGGTTACTATCAGAAATCGAAGGGGAAACTAAAGTTTTTGATAATTTAGATATATTAAATAGCGTCCAAGCTGAAGTTGATAGAATAGGACAATATGTCGGAGATTTTATGTCCTCTCAGCAAGCAATGGATGAAATAAGGTCTAAAATATTTACTTTAGATGATTTGTATACATTTTTATTAAATTATATCTCACCAGAACTTTTGTACAGCAAAATATGTAAATGTTTCCTTGATTTACTTGACATTGATTCTATTGGGGTCCCAAATCTCGAAATTAATGCAACAGGTGGTTCTGGCGGATTAAATCTAAAACCCTCTAATATAGGTAAAGATCCAAAAGAATTGTATGATGTACAAGGACCAGAAGCAGAAGCTAATCTCTTTGAAGAAAGAGAACAAATTCAAGCTGAAGACTTGTTTTGCTCTTTTTGTTTCAGAGTACCCAGTGTTTTTCTTAGATTACCATCAACAGATATCTTGAGTGTTTTAATAGATGCATTTAAAAAATTGTTAGAATTTGCTCTAGCACAAATTTTGCTGCAACTAATAGCCTCCTTGCTGGACATTCTTCTTACTTGCCCTGATTTGGAATGCGCCCCCGGAGCAAGTAAGGTCAGGGATTATGGGTCACAAGACATAGGAAATCTTTTTGATAATAATACGCCAGATAATCTACCAGATTTTTTAACAAATTGTGGTTTGCTGATAGACGGTACAAATATCACAGAAGAAGATGCAACAAATATGCTCAAAGAAGTTTCTGATAAATTAACAACGTCAGAAGTTTTAGGCTTAATAAGTGGAACACCTACTTCAAAATCTTTAAAAGTTGTTAAAAGAGTTGTGTCAAATTATCCAAACATTAATGACATTTTTACAGACATCGGAGTTATAGAAAACTTTTTTGCATGCGCTGGAGATAAATTAGAACCAACTGTTTTTGATGATTTGGAAAACGACAATCTTGAAAATGTTGCAGACCCACAAATATGTTTTGATTTTAATGAGTTGTCTAGGAACAATATCTTGGATAAATGTGGTAGTTTACCAAACCAACTAATAAACATTATTAAAGACAGAAATTTAAATCACGACATTCAAAAATATAAAGAAATCGCAAAATTTATTAGAGATAATGACAATCTATCATCGCAAATGCCATCTTTGTTTGAAGACGGAAAAGGAACACAAGGGCTACTTTCTTCGTTAAGTACCCCAACAGTTGATAAAATAATTGAAGAAACTATTGATACAATCTCTATCCCAATTGCAACCGAACTAACAAAGGAAAGTGTAAATTTAACCAGACCAGAAGGACAGGTGCTTGTCAAACAAAATGCAAGATTAAATATACTTTACGAGAAAGGAATATCGGATTTTATTGCAACTGCACCATTTAGAGAAAATGGTGCAGACAATTTTACAGGCTTATATGAAAAGTTAGAAGAGCCAATTGTTAACCCTGATACTAAAAAAGAGGAATATCAAAAGCAGCTACAAAACATTAAAGATATAATGTCAAATATATACAACCATATATATTTTGACCCAAATAATTTTAGAGTGAGTATATCTGTTGGCGAACAATCAGAACCCTCGTCAACAGCCATGATAAAGTTTAATCCACCAGCAGAAGACCAAACTACTGGGGAACCAGTATACACAAACAACTACCAAGTCTATGTTTATAATAATGTACCATTTTATTCAACTCCGATAGAGCTTAGTATAAACGGCGGAGCAAATACAATACCAGAAGAAATTAATAATTATATTCAAAATTTTGAGCTAAAAAATACAGACATCCCAGAGCAAGCACAGGTGTTTGGAAATATAATTACTAATGGCATTAAAAAAATTATAGAAGAAGCAAACTTAGAAGAATCGGAAGTGAGTGAGCAATTAGAAAACTTAAAATCAATATTTGAAACAGATTTATATATTAACTCTTTGGGTTCAATTATCGGAGGGATTACCGATGTTGTTTCAACTGGAAATATAATGAGCGAATATACGCTTGATCGCCAAAATGAAGCGTTATCTTCTCCGGTTTTTGCAGGACTGGTCCTAGCAACAGCATACGCTTTTGCTGCTAGTCCACTTGGGCAGGCTGTTTTTGGTCCCCTTGGCGTGGCAGCAATTGCTACTATGTCAAATGAAGATATCTTTGAGAAAATGTACCCAAATTATACAAAAAAACAACTTCAGCATCTAAAATTAGCTCCAAAGGTTGTAAAAGAAAATAATGGCACTGCAAAAGTTCATGGTCTTATAGATTTTGATAAAGTAAAGGCTGCTGCAAAAGAATATTATAATTTTGCAAAACAAACAGATGAAAATTCGGAGGCATTAAACATGGGGCAACTTGCCATACTTAATGGGCTAATATCCGCAGTTTGTCAACTTTTTGCTGGAGAAATATATTCTAAAAGCGTTTTTACATTAGCTCATTATCCAAAAGAGTTGTTTGCAGAAGAATTAAACGGAAGTCTGATATCAAAATATGCTACACAATTAATGGTAAGATATTTTAATAATACTGTTGTGGAAGCAGGTGTTATAAACGAAGATTTAGACTGGGAAGAGTGGAATCAGTTTTCCGCTGCATGGCAAACTGTTATTTCTAGGTTAATATCTGAAAAATCAGAATTTACAAATTTTAATACAAATGGTGCTCTTCCCGGTCTTCCGGGAGAAAGCACATCAAAGGGAGATAATGTTGTTGGGGCTGGCGGGGTTGATGGAAAAATATATGATGTTGTAACTGGAAAAGAGGAAGTAATTAATTCTTGGATTAAAGCAACAGAATATTATGTAAAACAAAATGCGTATGACCCACTAAAGTTTGTTAAAAGTAGATTAAAAAATATAAAATATTACAATGAGTTAGCCGCAGATCCAGAGACAAATCCGTTTGATACAATAGCATACCCAAAGGTTTTAGAAGTTCACGATGGAATAACTAGTGATTTTTCTTTTACAGATGAAAGCAATTTAGATGAATTAACTGGGGAAGAAATTCAAGAAATATACGATATTTTACCAACAATTCAGCCAGATCAAATTAAAAACTATTTCAACACTAAAAGCGACAGTTCACTCTTTTCAGCAGGTGTTACAGTCACTGACCCCCTCGCTCCCATAAAAAGTCATTTTGCAAATGGAAAGTTTTTCTATCAATATTATTTTAGAATAGAAGACTGGGAATCAGAAGAGGAAGCAGCAGAAAATGATGGTATATATGTAGAAAATTTAGTTCTTAGAAAACCTAAAGGTAGTGCTGAAAGTGACTATAATCTGATGGGAGTTGTTAATAGGGACGGCTTATTAAAAATAATTAATAATATGTACCCAGCCGGAGAAAACTATGGCTTGACTGATTGGCAAACAAAAGAGCCTATAAATCGATTTTTTAAGTCTATCAAATATGGTATAAGATTTTGCTATGGATCAATTCAATCAGTTAATACAGAAATTGCTGGTCAAACAAATAAAACAAAAGAATTGAACAATAGTATTAATACTATTTTTAACACTATGCACCAAAATCAAAAATTGAAAGAGTTTTGTAAAAAAGAAAAGGTGTTTAAAATTACAGAATTAGATGTTAATTTGACAGAATACACAGAAGAAGATATTCCATACTTATTACAACAAAAAAGAATAAGTCACATTATACCGATTAATTCACAAGAAACAGCTAATATCAAAGATTTTGATGAATTTAGTTTTTCCCCTGCTGCTTTTTTTGAGGAAGATGGTGCTGGCGAAGCTTTAATTATAGATTGGTCGCAAAACAGAAAACAATTAACTACTATTCTTTTTTCAAAAATTAATGGCACAGAAGAAAATTCACAAAATTTGGAATTTAAAACTATGTTCTTCTATTGTCTTCCGGTGCCACTACTTATTAGCTTGTTCTTAACGTTTAATGCTTCAATTGTATCAACTGATAGAAATGTTGAACAAGCGTTTTCCAGCACAAAGGAAGTAATAAAAGATATTTTTATGTCTATTTATAACACTAGGGGTCGTGAATATTGGAAACAAACGCCAAAATCAATTGCCAAAAAAGGTGGACCAATTGGCATGGCCGTATCATCAATTCCTGATAAAAATGATTTATAATACGACACTAAAAGGAGGTACTAAAAATGGCTAGTCTTTCACCAGCACTGCCTTTAACTCTGGATAAAAAAGACGGATATAAGATGAATAAAAACATCAAAGATGTTATCAAGCAAAATTTTAAAATGTTAGTTCTAACTTCTCCCGGAGAAAGAATAATGCTTCCAAATTTTGGTGTTGGTTTAAGAAGGTTCTTGTTTGAGCCAATGACAACAATTCAATTTGGAAAAATAGAATCTAGAATTCAAAACCAAATAGAACAATATATGCCTTTTTTAAGCTTAATTGAGGTAAAATTTCTAACTCAAGAGCAGGACCCATCTGTATTGTTAAATGAGGTATCTGTTTCTGTTAGATATGCAATTCCATCTATTAATACAATAGATGAAATAAACTTAAGATTATATAATAAAGAATTTTAGTTTAGATTGGTCAGCTAAAATAAGTTTTTAACTATTTATTACATATATTTCTGTTAAATTAAGAGAACTGAAAAATGCCGATAAAAAAAAATAAAAAGATAATTCCAATTGATTACACTAGTAGAGATTTTGACTCGATCAAAACAGAACTTTTAAATTATACAAAAAGATATTATCCTGATTCGTTTCAAGATTTTAGTGAAGCATCTTTTGGGTCTTTAATGTTAGATACCGTAGCTTATGTTGGGGACGTTTTATCTTATTACCTTGACTATCAAGTCAACGAGTCTTTTTTAGACACAGCAACAGAATATCAAAATGTAGTCAAATTATCTAGACAATTAGGTTATAAATACAAAGGTGTTCCCATCTCAACTGGAATTGTGTCTTTTTATATTACTGTTCCTTCAAATTCCGATGGAATATCTCCAAATTTAGATTACGCCCCCATACTAGAAAGGGGAACAAAAGTAGCTACACAGGGTGGTGTAGTATTTACATTAAACGAGGATGTAGATTTTTCTGGAGATGAAGCAGAGTACATTGTTGCAAGTGTAGATTCTGTAACTGGTGTGCCCAATAGATATGCTGTAAAAGCATATGGACAAGTTATTTCTGGAGAAATTGCAGTACAAACCATACAGGTTGGAAACTATGAAAGGTTTCCAAGATTTAGA
>Ga0099847_1000181_pt1 | contig 20528 bp, 13 predicted proteins | sample CB_VirMetaG_2_FD_78178 | JGI IMG/M metagenome (GOLD analysis project Ga0099847, IMG submission 78178) | Freshwater to marine saline gradient viral communities from Chesapeake Bay - CB_1504_2 Viral MetaG | ecosystem: Environmental > Aquatic > Marine > Coastal | place: USA: Chesapeake Bay...
TGGAGGAAGCAAAAAAAGCAAAAGCTGCAGCTGAACGGATTGAAGCAGAAGAAGCTACAAAAGCAGCAGCAGCAAAAAGAGGTCCTAGCCGACAAGAAAAACAAAACACTCCTCAAGGAACTGGAGGTGGGGCAAAACCTCAAGTAGGAAGTAAACTTAAAGAATTAAGTAATGCTCCAGGCCCAAAACCAGCTTCTACTGGACCAAAACCAGGTACATACGCATATGCAAAGAAGCGTAACCCTAATTTGGATAAGCTGATTGCTGAGCGTAAGAAGTATGCTAAAGGAACTGAAGATTACAACAGAGTACAGAATCAAATCAACAGAGCATACGACAAAGGCCCTATGCGTAAGGATATTAGTAAAGTTGCTCCTAAAGCTCCACCTAAGAATACAGCTAAGCCTACTATTCAAAAACCTGCATCGTCTAAACCAGCTCCTAAACCTGCAGCTAAGAAGTCTACCCCAAAGCAAACCCCTAGTGGTGGATCTGGAATGGGAGCAGTGCAAAAAGAAGCTGCATTAAAAAATGAGATTAATTCAGCAAAGCCAGTAGATCGACGAACTTCTGCACCCGCTTCTTCATCTAGTACATCTGTTGCAGACTTGAAGAGCCAGATAAAAAATGCGAGAAAAGCAAGTAAAGGACAAGGTCAGGCAAATAGGCAGGCTGCTAAAATCTCTAGACTTGAGAAACGTCTTGCTAAGCTTCAAGGTAAGAAAATGGAGCCCGGTGGTCTTAAGCCCGCCCCAAATAAAGGAGCTGCCTCTTTACCAAAAACAGTGCGCAATAAAATGGGCTTCATGAAAAGAGGCGGTCAACGTTATTAATGCACACTTTCAAGGAAATATATAACAGCTATGCAAAATCCGTAGAGGATCCTATCAGCAAGAAATTGTTTAAGGAAATCTGCGAAAAGTTCAACATAGAAGTTATAGAGGGTGTCCTTGAGGGTGATGTATTTAATATGAAAAACAATCTTTCCAACCTTTCTATTCGTAGGATTGAACGCAATCCGTCCAAGCCTACGATAGATTGGTGGGAGAGTAACAAGTACAAACAGGAGTTGCTGACTGAAGGCAAAACATTGTATTCAGAAGACAACCCTGATGGAGAGAAGTGGTTTATATACTACACCGATCCATGGTACTGTAAATACCATTGGGAGAAGCATAGATGCAAGATCCCAAACAAAACAGCATACAGGTTTACCCCAACCCGTGGAATTAAGGGGAACAAAGAAAAGCTAACTAAGCTACTAAAAGAAGACGAACTAGCATACCTCAGATTCAAGAAGCATGGCAATATATAAGACAATATCTAGTAAGGTCGTTATCCGCAAGATATTCCGAGACATCAATCCCAATACTGACAACTGGGTTGATGACGCTATTGAATGGATGGGAGAAGCGCTGGAGCATATAGGAGCAGCACCACAGCTAGAGATAAAAACATGTGTGCTTACAGTAAAAGATTACAAAGCAGCTCTCCCAAACGATCTGTACTACATCAATCAAGTAGCACTAAACGAAACAGAAGAAGGGGTAATCATCTCACAGCAGATGGATACCCTTTTAGAGCGAATAGACGCCATTGTAAATGGTGGGGCTTCATACAACTATACTCTTAATGAGATAAACTCTAGACTGCAGGTTTTAGAAAACCAACTGGCCGGAGCAGATAACATGACTGTACTTAATAAGTGCCGAACAAGTTTCCCTAAAACAGTAGACTGCCCGGACTGCATCAATGACAATAACCTCCCATTTAGATGCTACTACACAGAAGCAGACAAGCTTAAGGCATCCTTTTCTCAGGGCAAAGTTTGCATTAGCTACATGGCATTTCCAGTGGATGATGAATGCTTCCCATTAGTCCCAGACGACATCTCATTTAAAGAGGCTATGTTCTGGTACGTATACAAAAAGATGTTGCTTGGCAATATGACCCCATCCCAGAACGGGATAGGATATGAGTTTGCAGAAATGCAATGGAAGTACTACTGCACTCAAGCTAGAAATGCAGCTAACTATCCAGATATTGATGCATATGAATCCTTTATGGATCAGTGGGTTAGGCTCATTCCAAACATCAATAGACACGCAGAAGGCTTTGCAGGTCTTAATCAAAGAGAATCTCTTAGCAGAGACAAGTACAAGTATATGGTGGATAATATGCCTATATCCAACGGTGTCCCAACTAAAGCGTCCTCTACAAATCTTACACGTAAGACTACTAGCGTTGCTTGGACCTCAAATACAAATCAACTTGCATCAATACCTGCAGGTAACGACACAATCTACAAGCTGCTCAATCCTCCAAGTGATGGGTACAGCTTTGTACTTGGAACCTCAACAATCACATATGGGGCGGATAGCTGGTTAGTGACAGGTCTTGCATCTTCTATGACTATTACATATGCTTATACAATTAGCTTGTTTACAAATATTGGTGTAACTGGTCCTTTGGAAGTGGAGGTTGTTATGGTAAACAATGAGACTGGGCAAGAAACAATCATTGGAGATACTACATATCAACTTACTTCGCTGGGTAACAGTATACAGGGAGACGAAACTTCATTGGTAGGCAGCATACAATCTGCAACAGTGTTTGTTAGAATTCCAACACAAACAGATAACCCAGTAATTTCAACTATAAAGATGTCAGCAGGAACATTGAAAATTGAGTAATGGCTAGTAAGTACATTGTAAAAAATGAAGGTGGTAACCATGTAGTTATTACAGTGGACTCAGGGGACTTAACAACTTCTTTGGGTACTAGACGATTCTTGCCCAGAGGTTTATCTGCATCAGAACGAGTAGGAGCAGTAGACCTTAAAGATGAGGTTACTGATGCTACAGTATTTAGTGCTCTTCCATACGGTGATATCTACAAAGACACCAGTGGGACAGTGTGGGGCGCAACTGCAGCAGCTACAGTAACTGCACTCAATGCATTTTTTGCTACATCTCCACACGATCTAGAAGATCTACAAGATGTTCCCAGCCCAACAGATAACACACTCCTAAAGTATACAACAGCCGACGGGTATGTCTGGGAGCCTGCATCAACTGCAGTACCTAAAGATATCGAGGACCTTAATGACTTAGATGATGTAACTGTTACAAGTCCAACTGATGACCAAATACTGCAGTACAATAACAGCACATCATTATGGGAAAATGTAGACTTCCCGGACACAGGTGCAACATTAGGCTCAGCAATAACTATTACAAACACAGATGCAGCATTCTCTCATATGAGTAGCCCAATAGCATCTGGGACATCATTAGAGCAGGTGGTTAGAGATATACTAGAGAAGTATAACCTCACCAGTATTACATTCTCAAGCTTTAGTGCTGCACTTGAATCTACTTCTTCTACATATGGCAGCCCCACTAGTAGTACAGGGGCCACTTTAGAGATAGGAAGAGGAGTTAAAATATATGGATTTAACTACAACGTAGGAGATCCGACGCAGACTACAGACAACAGTGTCAACTTTGTACAAGGAGGCAGCACTCTGATAGAAAGTGGATTTGCAGACGATGCTACATCAGCAACTCTTGCATCTGTAATTACACTAGATCCCGGTACTGAGTCTAGTACACAGTACAGGCTTACAGTAGTAGACTCTGGAGGTGGGAGTGATGTAATTAGAAATAGCGTCTCAAGAGGATTTAGCTGGCAATACAGAGTTCGTGTGGGAGCACACTCAACCAGCTCAATAACCTCAGATTCAGAAGCAGCAACATTATGGGCCCTGATTACTGATGGGTACAATAATATAAGAAATACAAGTAATCTTACTATCTCTGCAACTTCTGCAATGAATACAGCTTTAAACTACACCTGGATAGCATATCCAGCAAGTTGGGGCAACTTAACCCAAATACTATTAGACGGTTCAACTAACGTACTGTCTGATTTTCAATCACCAGTAGATTACAATATTACTAACGACTATGGACTAACAGCATCTTACCGATTCTACAGAAGCACCTACGACCAAGCCTTCTCTCATTCAAATCCTACTCAACTCTTAACTATTGACTTCTAATGCCAATTTTTCCAGGACCAGTATCGCACAACAATGCCAATGCTCCTATTCTAGATGCGACTGGGAATCAAATTAAGGGGTTTGGATTCTTTGCTGATACTACAGAAAGAAACGACCTTGACGCAAACTTACAGGTAGATGGCTTTCTTGCTATTGTAGGTACTACAGCATATGTGTTTCAAGGTGGAACCTGGACAGATGCAAATAACTGGACAGAGGTAGGAAGTGGTAGCGGATTAGATAACGTAGTCGAAGATCTAACACCTCAACTAGGGGGTGACTTAGATGTTAACGGACAATCAATCGTGTCAGTAAGCAATGGGGATATAGTATTTACCCCTAATGGTACTGGGCACGTTAATCTTGATGGAGTTGTGGAGTTTAAACGATTCCCTGTTGCATCACCCCCCACAGCCTTTGCTGGGGGTATGTATGCAGATGATAATGATAATTTATTCTTTGGTGTAACCTAGCAGAATATTTTATATATTTATAACAACTTTTCGAAAAGTAATAATTTATAAATTTAAAAACAGAATATCATGGCAACATGGAAAAAAATATTAACTAAAAACAGCGCCGTCGGATCTGATGGTTTGCTCTTTGTAGTTGAAGCAGCAAACGCTGAAGGAGCTACGCTTAGACTTAGCGATGGCACCAACGTCGATGACATAGCTCTCACAGCAGGTGCAGGTATTGACTTTAGCAGTTCTAGCGAGAGCGGGTTTACAATTCAGGTAGACACGTCTGAGATTACCTCCGCAATTCAGGGTGAGCTTACAGATGCTACATTGATATCCTCAACTTCAGGAGACAATGTGGTTTTGACTCTTACGGGACCGGGTGGTGAAACAGACGCTATTACTCTCACACAAGGCAGTAACGTTACACTTACTGAAGCAGGAGACGGAAGTGGACTAACCATTGCTTCTACCGATACAAACACGCAGCTCAGTCAAGAACAAGTTCAAGACTTTGCTTGGGCCGCTGTTGGTGGCGCTGGAACTGAAACGGGTATTAGCGTTACGTATCAAGATGCTACTAACGATGTAGACTTTATTGTTGATGACCAGACGCTTGAGTCATCTACTTCAAACACCACCAACGTAACCCTCTCTATGTCTAATCCCTCTGGGACAGACGACACGGTTGAGATTGTAGCGGGTGACAACATTACACTCACCAACAACAGTGCTGGTCAGTTTACAATTGCAGCTTCTGCTACTGCATCAAACGTGACTGTCACAGATTCAGATGCAGATGAAACAGCTCACTTGGTGTTCACTACATCTACAAGTGGTTCGGCAGCTCTGAAGGTTGACTCTTCAACACTTAGCTACAACGCTTCATCTGACACACTTACAGTTAACAACTTGACAGTAGCTGGTACGCAGACAACTGTTAACACTACCGAGCTCGTTGTTGCGGATAAGAACATTGTAATTGCTGATGGCTCAGCCGACGCAGCAACAGCTAGTGGTGCTGGTATTACAGTAGACATTGCAGCCACACTTGATAATATGCCGCAATTCTTGTGGACCAACGGAGGTTCACTTACTGGTTGGAGTTTGTCTAACTACGATGCTTCTGGCAATGTGGATGTCCCTGTTGCTGTCATGGAGTTTGACGCAGCTACTGGTGCTCCAGGAGCATCAGATAATGCAGGAGGCGTTGGATCTTTCCAAATGAACACAGCGGACGGAAAACTGTACATTAGAACAGCATAATGTCTATTCTTGGTAAGGGCAGGGATGTTGGTGGAATTGCCACTGACACCCTGACCCAACAAGAGTTAACGTTTATCTTAAAAACTTTGCACGAAGCAAAGTTTGACGGGAAGGACGTACTTTTGTTGGCAGACGTAGTAAACAAACTTCAGAATCAACTGAAGGCAAAATAGAAACATTTTAAAAACCAAATACAATGTTAAATTTAGACATAACCGAAGTGTACTTCTTATCAGAAGCTGTAAAGACAGTGAGCGTTAAGGCATCAGACGCCCGTACAGTGGTAGCTCTTTTGGATAAACTTGAAAACGAATTTTCTAAACTCCAAGCAAAACAAGAAGAGCCACAAACAGCCGAACCTAAAACCTCGGAAAAAGGAAAAAAACTCAAAAAAGCGTAAGGCTTTTGTAAATGGCAAGTTGGAAGAAAATATTGTTAGAAGGTGATGCGGTAGCTAATAATCTGGCTACCGCTGACCTTACTCAGCCGTCTAGCACGAATAGAGCATACAATTTAAACGGCAATACCAATCGCGCAGCATTTAAAGACGGTATAGTACAGTTTTCAAATTCTTCTAATAGCGTGAGTCACCAGTTTGACAACGCTAACGGAGTGTTTGATGCTAGGTCAGCAAACGGGATTAGGTTGAGCGATGGTGATAACTCCGCTTATATAGACCTGAAACCCAAGTCTGAAATTTCTGCCAGCTACACTATTACCTTCCCCAATGCTGCACCAGGTGCTGCAAACAAAATTCTTGAGGCTAACGCTACTGGTGATCTATCTTGGATCGATACGCCGTCTGGAGGTGGTGGCGTAAGCATAGACAATTACTCAGCGGAAGGAGAAATATTGACGGCTGGCAACAGCAGCAGTAACATCGACGCAGAGGCGAACATGACCTTTAATGGTTCTCAGCTCACCGTTACTGGCAGGGTTGTATCGTCGGACTTTATTACTATCAGCACAAACAACAAGGCCTTAAAGGGTAAGACGTCAGGCGCTGATGTGCGAGATCTAATAAAGTGTAATACATCAGGTAACACCGAGGTTGGGAACAGCTCTGAAAAAACCCTTTTAAGCGGGACATCAGTTGACGCAGGGACCCTACAGTTTAGTTGTGGCCCAGCAACAATGGATGAGATCGTAGCCACTAACGTTTCTCTTAGCTCCGCGGGTGATTACGGTGACGGGTCAGTAGTTACTTACTTCGATACAAGCGGTTCATATTCTACCACGGCGGGAAGGGTTTATTATCATACGGGTGCCACCACGGGCAACAAATGGGCATTTGCCACTAGTTCAGCAGAAGCTGGGAATAAAGCTTTGGTTGGGATTGCACTTGGCACCGATCAGTCGGCAGGATTCCTTCTTCGGGGCTTCGTGAACCCAGGGATCACAATGACCGCTTCTTCACAGTGCTTTCTAGCTACTAATGCCTCCATTACCAACACTGTTCCTACTAGCGGATTTTCTAGGGTTATGGGTCATTCCGTAACTACAACCGTTATGTACTTCAATCCTTCTGGGGATTACATCGACCTCTAATCATGGCGTTTGAAAAAATAAACGGTACAGCATTTGCGGATATAGCAAAACTTTCTGGGGTGGCTAGCGCGGATATAGCAAAATTTAATGGGTCTGATCCGCCATCGTCTACACCGACTATAGTCACTGACAACCTATTTTGCTGGTTCGGCCCTGACGACGTTACTGGGAGTACCGCAAACGACAAGAATGGAGGCTCTGTTGGCGCTGTAATGTCAAACGGAGCTTCGGTTGTGACTAGCCTTAGAAGCGATGGATCTTTTTATTCGGACGGCGTTAACGACAAGATACTTGCAACGTTTTCCTCATCCCAACTCCCATCCACTACAACCTGGCCCGCAACAATCGAAGCCTGGATGTACCCCTCTAATGGGGGTAACAACCTTTGCATTCTCACCATCAATGATGATAACAGCCCTGTTGATTGGTTAAGACTTATGTTGGACAAAAGAAACAACAACGAAATAACTTATCATCAGTTCTACTCAAAGCATGGCGGGTATTATCAGTGGGTCAAAAGAGATGTTGACTTTCCTACCGTAAACGGAAGCGATTGGGTTTATATGTCCGCTACATTTGAGTTGGTTAACAGTAGAACCCTTATTACAGGATATATAAATGGGACAGCTGTGGGAACCGCAACCACATCGTTTACCTTCTCTAATGAGCCGCCTTGGGCTAACCAAAACACACCACTTAACGTAGGTATAAACTACATGACAAAAGTATATAGGGGTAGCCGACTACAGAGTTATTATGGTCAATCCCACATGGGTGATGTCCGTATTTACACGGATAAGCTTACAGCGGCTGAAATATTAAATAATTACAACGTTCAAAAAACCAGTTATGGCCACTAAGTACTTGACGTTTAATACCTCAGAACTTGCCTCTGTTGATTTTACTCAAATTAAAGATGACTCATCTGAGACAATTAGAAAAAGTCTAGATGGGTTAAAGTGTTTGTGCGAGTACACAACTCCAATGCCCAGCACAATATTATCGTTAAAGACTAGATCTATAGCGTACACCCTTTCTGAGGTCCAGCCAATTATCGCTGGTCCAGAGTGGAGAGCAGAAGAGGAATACGAAGGTATGGGGCCACTTTAAATATATTAGTAATGAAGAAGTTTATCGCAGGAATGACAAAAGATCCAGAGAGGGTGGATCAACCGGAGGGCACCTACAGAGATGCTCTTAATGCTAATTTATACTATCAAAAAGGTGCTGTTGTAAATGAACAAGGAACAACTGCTTTTACGAATGTAGGAGGATTTTCCATAACTAATATTATCGGGCAGTGTGCGCTTAAAGATGGGAGGATAGTATTGTTCTTTAACTACGAACTAAATGGAGCGATTACAAGCGCTATTTCTATTGTAGATCCTGCAGATAAAACTAACGATATAATCTACAGAAATGCTGCACTTAATTTTAAGCCTTCTAACACAATAGAGGCTACATCTAAGACTGATGTGAACGGGGAAACTCTTGTATACTTTACAGATAATTATATGCAAAAAACTGTAGAGGCTAATACAGGTATTGAATACATATCTGATTACAATCCCCCAAGAGTACTTAATATTACTCGTCAACAAAAGAGCAGCAACTTTACCAGATTGTATAGCAACCCAGACTATACAGTAGAAAAGCTAGATCTATTCTTAAACGCAGGATTCGTACCAGAGTTTAGAGACATTAAAATAGAAGAGGGTGGAGGTGTTGTTAGTGGGACATATCATTTAGCATTAGCTTATGTAGACGAAGATCTCAACAGGACCAATTACTTGGTTACATCTAACCCTGTACACGTAGTTACTGAGCATGAAGATGCTATCCCAACAGAAACAATTACAGGTGATCCACAGGGTTCACAATCAAACAAGTCCATCAGTTGGATAGTAGATATCCCTATCCCATCCAATTACACGCACGTACGGCCCGTAATTATTCAACGATTTGGAGGAGGAATCAATCAAGAGTCTAGTGAGTTTGCGTACGAACTAGATATTGTACAAATACCAGAAGGCACAAACAGTGAACAGTTTGTAAATCTAGAAATTACCTATACCGGACTCGAACAAGCATCAGCAGCATCTATCTCTGAAGTAGTAATTGACTCTGTTAGATACGAAACTGCTAAATCATTTGTACAATTAGATAACAGACTGTACATCTCTAACTTAAGGGCACGAGGAGATATTGGATATCAGCGCTTTGCAAACAACATTAAAGTAATTCCTACTAACACCCAGGTACGAAAATTTGATCCAAAAAGATTTAAGGCAAGCGTGTTAAATTCTGGTTATACGAATGCGTTTGACACATATAAGCAGCTGCAGAAAGATGACCTAAATGATTCATTCTTTGCATCAAATGTAAGAAAGGGATACAAAGATGTTAGAATGTCACACAAGTACAGAGGATATCGGCGCTCTGAGGTATACGCATTCTACATCTCTTTTGTGCTTAAGGACGGATCAGAAACTTATGCGTATCATATACCAGGAAGAGAGGAACAGCTTATAGACAGAATTAATAAATATGAAACTGCATCAATCTCAGATGCAGGTAATGCGCTTCAAGACCTAGGGCTAGATGTCTCAGAATTTCAAGACCTCTACCCAGATTCAAAGATCTATCAAATTACAGACTCTCAATATTTACTAGACGAGGGTAGCACAGACATGAGCTACTGGGAAAATGAGGATGAGTTATATCCCGACACTGATGACTTCTCTGTCTGGAGTGTTAATAATGCGGGAGACCCTATAGATCTTGGACTTCATCTTGGGAATACAAATATCAGGCATCACAAGATGCCCCCAAACAAGAACGACAATTTTACTTTTATTGGGCTGGAAGGAGCAGGAAACTCTACCCAGGTAAGTCCCAGCCTTTTTAATGAAAGCTCTGAGACTACTACTGGCTTCGAACTTAAAGAGTCAATAAATATACTGGGTGTTACGTTTACAGATATTGCAATTCCAACATTTATTGAAAGTCAGGTCCAGGGATTTAAAATATACTACGCAAAAAGAAGTCAGCAAGAAAAAACTATAATAGGGCAGAGTGTAGTTGTCCCAAGTTGGTACGAGGATGAAATAGCTCTAGGAAATAGAATGAGTAATGCAGCCCATGGACCATACCTAGACGCATGGTTTTTGAGAGGGCTACTGCCTACATACTTTAGCAGATACCACCAAATCCCAGGCGATCAGATACCGAACTATAATTCATCATCTGGTAATAAGCGAGTTATAGGTGCATTTACATTCCACGATTTTAATATGCTTAAAAATAAGCATACATTAAGTGGGGCCAGCCACATAGATGTACAGAAAGTACTTAATATGCGGATGTGGGCTGGGGGTCCCAAAAAAAAGGCAGGGAATAATGCTCCCTATATGCTAGATGGAGACTGGATAAACCCTACAATAGGAAATACACAATGGTATGAATGGACTGACGAAGGGGAACAATCAGTGCACGGCGATCCCGATGACACGACCGCAAATCCAGCAGGTGTAGCTAATTATTGGACATCAATATGGATAGCACAAAGGTATTACAACCCGAACTACGTAAATACCTCTAGCACACAGTGGAGTACAGATCAAATCGAATCTGCGCCCTACTTTCTAAACAACTACCAAACAATATTTACGTTAGCTCTTAATAGTAAAACATATATTACAGGAAGCACACTGCTTAACAATACGGACAGTAGCGCATTTAAAGACGTCGACTATTTAATGCACTTTGCTGGAGAGTCTTGTATGGCATTTGGGCTAAGCTCTGGACTTCCGGTGCTAATAGAGGAAAGAAGTTTTACTTCGACTAATGGCTATGTTGAATGGTGGCAGGACGCAAAATGGAAAACGGCTACCGGCTCAGTAAATTCTACTACCGTCGGCCTTGATTTAGAAGAAGTAAATGTAACAAACTCCAGCGGAAGTAAGATATATGGGGGATGGCCCACTATGTTCCTAGTAAATCTTTGTAGTTACAAAACAAATGTTTACAAACCATTTGACCAACAAAAACTTGTTTGGACAGGGTACTACCAAGCTGTTGACTCTACAGATAGACCAGTCTCATCAGCGACAAGAGCAAAAGGACCTCAAGAGCCTACTTACAAAACAGAGACCGTATTTGGGGGAGACACTTACGTAGGGAGATACTCTTTCCGTACTACATCTCAAGATTGGGGAGCAGTTTTTTTTAAAGGAGGATCTGAAATAGACAATTCAAGTAATTGGGCGACATCCTCATGGCAAGCTGTTACTGGGGCTGGCGTTCAGTCTGTTCCTCCTTTCTATAGAGCAGTAGATCCTTGGGCTACTGTATACAATTTCTTTTGTGAATCAGATGATTTATTAGGCTTTAGACATCAAGGAGATAATACTGAAGGGGTTTCGGTAGGAGAAAGCATGTTCTTTGATGGATCTATTGGGGCAGACGTATTATTTAATGGCCCAAACAACGATAATACTAAGTCGGAGAATCTGTTGTATATGAACAACTATTCTGCGGTGCAGGATGTAAAAGTTACAGCCCCACTCCCAAAGAAACTATTTAATCCAACATTCTACCCAACTAGAACTATTCGTTCTACTGTGGATGATGGAAGCATACAAGACAAGTATAGATTCTTCTTGGCCCTTGATTACAAAGATATTCCTAGAAACCGAGGAGCAATAACTAAAGCATTTACTTTAGGTTCTATCCTTTATCTGCATACTGAGCGCTCATTGTTTGTTACTAGAGGTAGGCAACAACTGGGATTGAGTGATAATACTCAAGCATTTGTTGGGAGCGGGGACATATTTGAGCAGAATCCTGATGAGCTAATCCCAACGACAGAGGGGTATGGGGGTAGTGATTGTCAGTTTGCATCTCTTACTACGCGCTTTGGACAGTTCTTTGTCAATCGCAGAGACCGCAAAGTATACATGATGTCTGAGAACATAGAAGAGCTAAGTTCAGTTGGTATGGAAAAGTGGTTCTTGGACAATCTCCCATACGAGATAGAAACTTACATTGACCTTAGCGATGTTCTAAACTTTGACTCTCCTACAGAGCACTTTGGATTTGTTGCAACATATGATCCTAAGTACAAGAGAATAATACTTTCAAAGAGAGAGCTTCTTCTTGCACCGGGTATACTTGCAGAATTTAATGCAGGCATATCTAATGTAACAGCAGTAGAGGGAGGGATCAGCTTTTACAGCAACAGGGCGGGCGGCTATGTCACTGTACTATTTACAGACACAGCCTATTTTACTCCCGGAGGCTGGACAATATCCTATTACCCAGAAATAAAAGTATGGGGCAGCAGACATAGTTACTTGCCTAACCTCTTTGCAAACAACCAAAGAGAGTATTACGGATTAACTAACACAGGTCCTACTAATGTTTGGGAGCACTCTAACTTTGCATCCCCAGGCAATTTTTACAATACTCAGTACAATTTTGAGTTTGAGTTCATAGATAATACCGAGGTAGCAAGCCCTAAAATTTTCACAGCGCTCCGGTATTGGCTAGAGGTTGTAGAGCCCACAGGAATAGGACAATCTTCAGTATTGTATAAACATACATCCCCCGGATTCGATGCATTCTATGTTTACAACAGCACCCAAATCTCTGGAGATGGAACAGACCCTATAAACTACCTGTCAAATGCAAGGCTTGTAAATAACTTTTGGTATATTAACCAATTTAGAGATAAAAGCACATATGAACTTAACACCTCAACTGTACTGGCTAATGGCGAGCTCAACGTCCAGGATGACTTTAATCAAGGGTCAACAACTACGCTGTTTAATACCTCCATGTTTACGGAAGAAGGCATCGTAAATGGAGACTATATAAATGCTAATAAATCTTGGTACAACCAAAAAAGATTTGTTGATCATTACCTAGGAATACGTTTGATTAATAACAACTTAGATGGTAATTTAATATATTTGTATTCCGCAGGAACTAAGTTCCGACAATCCTTTAGATAATCATGGCTAAAAAGAAAACAACTAACAATAAAAAGAAGCGCGTAAATAGGTATCAAGGAGCGGGACCGTTTAAAGATGACGCTGCTAATAAAGCTCTACGTAATGCAGGTATTGGCTTCGCTGGTAGTACGCTTGCACGAGGTGTAGTATCCCCACTTATACAAAATAGACGAGCAGATAAAGCCGCATTTAACCAGTACACAGATATGATGGACAGAGCGTATCAAAACTCTGGATATGACAGCTATGCTGATTACTGTCTAACAGGTGACTGTCCTCAAAATCCATTTCAAGGAGATCCCCCAAATTTTAGAGACTGGAGAAACCATGATTACTTTGGGGCAGAGGAAACTAATGCACGTCCTACATATAGGTTTCTAAATGACGTTAAAGAAAACCCACTACAAGGAACTATGGGCCCTGCGATCAAAGCAGGTGCAAGAGATGCTGCAATCAGTGGAGCACTTACTTATGGTGCAAACAAACTGCTTGACAATACCAAATTTGGGAGAAAGCTTAAGCGTAACTTTAATGTCAATCTAGGATTTAAGCGAGCATACCAAACTGGTGGGCCGCAGGGCAATCCATACGCTATGCCTACTTCTGCGTCTACATCAGGGTATACAAGTACTATGTCTGGAATGGCAGGAGCACACCAATCTCAAATGCAATTAGCACAACTTCAACAAGAAGTTATGGCTGAGCAGGCTAGAAGAAAAGAAGAGAATGACGCAAGAAATGCAGCAGAGGATGCACAATTTAAACAACAAGTTGCTGGTTTAGGTAGTGAGGAATTTTTAAGTCAAGCCAATACCGCCGTAAAAGACATTACGGGTAAGAGGGCTGCAGCACAAGATCTTAGAATGAAACAGGCGGCGGCAGACTATGGAGCAAGTCTTACCGGGCACACAGCTAACGCAACTAACGTAAAAGACATAGTACAAGGAGGAAAAACGGCAGCAGAAGCTCTTAGTCCAACAGTTAATGTGGTCACGAACCCCATGTATACTACGGGATCAAAACAAGTTATAACTTCTGCTGTACCTGATATGGGTAAGGAAGTTGTGCTGCAGGGTACTCAGCAGGTAGGACAAGAAGCAGGTAAACAGGTTGCGGCAGAAACAGGCAAGAATTTTGGTCTAGCTGCATCTGCAGCAAACCCAAGCTGGGCTAATCCTGCTGCCGCAATAGCAGCGGTCGGGGGCAAAGCAATTGAACATGTTGCAGACGATGACGACGATACTAAGATAAGCGCTGGGGAAGGAATAGGACGAGGGTTATCTGGTGCCGGACAGGGTGCATCAATTGGGTTGATGTTTGGTCCAGTAGGAGGACTTATTGGAGCAGGTGTAGGAGCACTAGCTTCACTCACCACACAACAAATACAAAAAAGAAAAGCGCGAAAAGAAGCAGAAAAACAAAGGCGTCAAGACGCAGTGAGAGCTAATCAAGAAGGTACTCTATTTAAAAATGCAATGGTAACCCAAGGTCAAGACCTGGGCTACAATATTGGTAACTCTCAAACTAACGCATATCTTCCTGGGTATCAAATGAAAGGAGGAGGTCTTTGGGCAAACATTCATGCCAAACGTAAACGTATAGCAGCAGGCTCGGGAGAGCGTATGCGTAATCCTGGAGACCCAGGAGCCCCTACAGAAGAAAATTTAAAGAACAGCAAGCAAGCTGGAGGCAGCTTTGTAAGATCTCTTCCCGGCGGGGCAGTAGAATTTGTAGGCCCTAAACATGCACAAGGGGGCATTATGATTGATCCGCAAACTGAAGTAGAGGGAGGTGAAACTATGGATAAAGTAGGCATGTCTACAGGAGGAGCTAAAGACTACATCTTCTCTGATTTCTTAAAGGTAGGCAAAAAGAGCTTCGCACAGCGACATAAAGAAATGCTCGACAGAGGAGCATCTCAAGCAGAAATACAACAACTTGCTAAGTTGCAAGAAGAAGTAGCACAGCGGGAGGGTAGAGATGAGAACGGTCCTAGAGACCCTAATATGATTATGAGAAAAGGTGGTATGTATCAAGCTGGGAGTGCAGTTGAGAATGCATATCTACCGCAAGATGAGACCCTTGATCCAGATGATCCTAGATTTACTGACCAAGGTGTTGGATTTGACTGGTTCTATGATATAGAAGATGAGAACAATCCTGCAATTGATATGGCAGGACGTGTTGGGAGAGAGGAAGACACCGAACAAATCCTTGCATCAAACTGGGCAAAACGTCAAGGCCTGCCAGAAGACATGACAACTGAAGAGCTTGAAAGCTATTATAACGATATATATCTCCCGCAGATACAGGAATACTTCACTGCTAACAAAGAGCAAGTGGTTGCCAATGCAAAAAGAATGGCTATGCTTGATGACAAAAACCAATCTAACTTTACAAAGAGGATTGGTAAGGCAGAAGACGGCACGTTTGAAATGAGTGACGATGAGATATTTGAACAGGCACTTAAACTAACCACAGATGGGAATGTAGGTTCTTGGCACTCATTGCTTCCAAAAACAGGAACTCCAGAAGGCGGGGGCGACGAAGGTGGGGGTGAGGAGTTTAATATAGAACAAGATATAGAGACTCAAGAAACAGAAATATCACAAAAGGGGTGTCCTTGTGAAGATGGGTCTCTTTCCCCATCCTGCTGCGATATTCCAGAAAAGCGAGATATACTGCTTCCGTACCAATTGATTGGGCCAATGGCAGAATTGACTAGCAAATACCCACAGCCTAATGCAATAGCTGCACAACCTACTGGTAGAATTAAACTCCCAAGAGTAAACTACAATGCAGAAAGAGCGTCCCTAGGAAACTCAACTACTGCAGCAAATAGGTTTATCCAAAACAACGCTGCTGGTCCTGCTGCAATTTCAGCTATGATGGCTACAAATGAAAAGCAGAGATCTGGTAACTTGGATATTGCCAACGCAGAAGCAAGAAGCAATAAAGAGCTTGCGGCACAAGAGAAGCTTGCTAACTTGCAAGCATCTCAATTTGACTCTACTCAAGGAATGCGGGCTTCTATGTTTAATGCACAAGCACAAAACCAGCGAGACCAGAATGAGTATGAGAAGCGTATGCTTGGATTTAATCAGTTGGGAACTAACCTTGCGCAGTACGCAAATGATCGTCGTGCATACGCATCAGAAGAAAGAGCAGCAGAAGCATATCAAATAGATAATGAATACTCTAGACAAAAAGCTTATGAGGCTGCTATGTCTAAGCGTGGGAATAAGAAATCCCCATACTATGGTAAAAACCCTATGGAAATTAAAGAGATGATTGCACAGTCATTTCAGTATGGGGCTCCAACATGGAATGCACAAAACACTCAAAGGCGTGACGCTGTTATTCAAAATATGAATCCAACAGCAGCGGGACCAACAACAACAATACAGGGCCCAACTACTGTAACAACTCAAACTAACGCTACAACTCCACAAGAGTTATTGCTCGCGCTCGAAAATGCATCAGGTACTGGTGCAACAGAACAAATGCTGACCGGTGGATACCTTCGTAAGTTTGGAAAAATAAAGAGAAAAAGAAAAAAGTAATGGCATATCGTAATCTGTATACACCCTTATCTCAATTTGTAGATCCACAATCTACAGAAATAGCACAAGAGCTAAGAGCTAAATATCTTACATCTTTTCAAGCTCAGGATCAGGTAGCTCAAGCATTATCACAGCTGCCTGTTGCCTCATTTGAGAATGATCAAAAGATTTACAATGACTTGTACAATAGTACTCGTGCTGAGATAGATGGGCTTGCATCTAGAGGGGACTACGAAAATATGTTTGTACCTGTCTCTCGTCTGGCAAGAACATACAAGAATACGGCAACGCCTCTTGAAACTAACTACAATAGATATCAAGCTGATGTAGAAACAAAAAAAGAGATGCTTGACAAGGGTGAGATTACAATGTCAGACTATGAAGGCTGGCTTAAAAAAAGCAGGCTAAAACAAGGTACTGATGATTACACCCCGTACCTCGGTATTGAACTAGACGGTAATGGGAGAGCTGTCCAATCAAGCTATTATGGAGGCACCCCAATTGCACAATACGTAGACATACAGAAGGAGATACTTACGCAGCTTAATCAAATCCCGGAAGTAAAAAGAGGAGGATATAAGGTAAAAGAAATACAAGCACCAGATGCTGACGGTCTAGTATTTGCAATTACACACAAAGATCAGATAGTAGAATACGTCCCACAAGAAGCGGTAGATGCAGTGACTGCCAACATTGTGCAACGCCCAGATGTACAAGCCTACATGACGCAGTCTGCAGACTTCAACACTCTAGACCTTGATGAAAATGAGCTAGATACTATTCTTAGAACTGCAGCACAATCATATATGTCTTCAGAAGACAAAGACGAGCAAAGATATGGTGACCAGCTTGCACACATAATCTCTACACAAACTGTTGGGGGTAAAAGACGTGCTGTAAAAGCTATGCTGTACAACGAGGATATCAACCGCTATATGACTACAGCTAGATTGACTAGACAGCCTAGTGCATACGGAGGAAGCTATTCTGTATCCTACGAGTCAGCTCTCACAAACAAACTTAACGAAACCAGAGGTGGTGGAGCCGGTGCTTATACTCCAGTACTCCCAGGCGATAATGTAGTAACTACTAATAGTCACTTAATTGGAGAAGGGCAAACTGCCCCAACAATAGCCGGGGTTGAAGGGCACATCGGAAACATAGGCAACAACAAGGAGGCAGTAGAGTCAGCTTTGATGGAACTCCACCCAGAACTTGCAGACATATACGGCATACCTACTGGGCCTATGTCTGCTACAGGTGGGGAAGGAATTGGAGCTGCGGTAGGCTCTCTTTCTGGTGCTAACTCTTTTGAATCTATACAAGACGATCTCTACAAAGAGAACGGAGTAGAAATTATAACTACTAAACTAATAAATGCAAACCCAGAACTGGCTGAAAATAAAGCACAGATTGAAAACCATCTAAGACAGGCTAGAGCAGATTTGTTTAACTATGATGCTCAAAGAGATGCGGCAGAGAAGATAATTAAAAACGCATACGCTGAATTTAAAGACACCTTCGTCAATGAGGTTATTGCAGATATTAGCAATGACATAGAAATGCCTGCTCAGCAGCTCCCTACATTTTACAACAATCCAGGATTGGGACAAATAGGAGCTACTTATAACCCAGAAACTAATGAGGTAGAGTTTAAACAGTCAGGCACATTTGACCCTGATGCATATAAGCTTGGAGTTGCAGCAAACATTATGACTGAACTTGAAGCAGAAGCTGAGACTCTGTCTCGATCTGGGTTAGGGGAAAGTCTTGATGTTGGGGCTGCCTTGTTTAGTCAAATGTTTGGGTTGGATGCCGAAGAAGCTATGGCGCTTGCACAGACTGCTTCAACTGTTACAGTAACAGGAACAGAACGTATAGAAAATCTGTCGCAAGGGTCGCTGCTTGATGGGGTAGGATACAGAGGAACAGCTGGACCTGTTAGATCTATGACTGCAGGAGAAGACCGACTCACGGGAATGACAGCAGTTGGCTCTATGGGTAAGATTAACATACGTGAGAAGCTTGACAAAGCAACTGAACAAGCTGAGGAGAGAATAGGTAACCTTGGGCAGGTTACATATACTACAAGCCAGTCTGAGGCAGCACTTGGAGACTCAGATGGTAAACTGTCTAAAGAGATTAATGATACGGTTAAGGGTAGATTCTTGAGCACTCTTGGAAATGTTCCTGTAATTCTTACAGAATCAACACGAGATAAACTAGACCCAGAGACAGCTAATCAAGCAAGGGCTGGGGTTCCTGGATCAATTGTAACAATAAAAGATTTGTATGGAGATAATGACAGTGATTATGCTAAAGCAAAAATAGCAAGAGCAGATTTTACTCAGTATCTTGACCCAATAACAGGAAGCATGAAAGCCGGAATGTCTATAGAGACAAGTACCGGTGATCAAATTCTTGTTCCATACGACGAATTAATTATGGGTTACGATCCAACAATGCCTAACAGAATTACAAATACGTACAACAGTCCGGGCGGAATGATAGCTAGTAAAGCAATTGCAACAATGCTCCAATACCCAACAGCGTTTGATGAAGAAAGTGGGTATGTGTACAGAGATGTAATTAAAGGAAGAAGCGTAGAAATTGAATTCCTTGCACCACAAATGCCACTAGAAGAAGATGGCCTTGCTATTACAGCATCCCCAAATAGAGTTATTGTTAGAGCCAGTGGTGGAGCAGGAGAAGATGTGGAACAAGAACTAGCTATCGACGACTTCATAATATTCTATAACGCAGCAATACAATGAGTAATAAGGGTACTATAAATCCCATTACAGGTCTTCCGCAACAAAACACTTTAAACCCTATTACAGGGCTCCCGTTTACTACTGCAGAAGAGCTGGGTGCATTTCAAGCAAAAGTTAACCGCCAACGACCTCAAGTATCAGTAGCTCCTGGATTTGCTGCAACAACTGGGGACTTCTCTTCATATGCAGACAGAGGAGTAACACTTTCTGGGGGACCTAGCTACAAGGATTACTCTACTATAAGAGCCCTCAATCAAAGCGCAGGAGAAAAATTGTTAATCGGGGCCAAAAAAGGAACCGTTACTGGAGCTAGCGCTTTTGTAAACGGATTGCTTGGTATGGCGGGCGCTCTTGACTTTGCCGCTGGAAGTAATTTGAATCCTAAAAGCAGAGGATCTCTAGTTGGGACAGCTCAGGATTGGACAAATCTTGTTAATACTGAGGAGTGGCGGGAGAACTCTCGTAAAAACAATCCACACTATTACACAAAGACAGAGCTGGATAACATAGGAAACTTTAACCCATTCTCTGAAAACAACTCATTTACATGGAACTTCCTTACTGACAAGATATTTGATGGTATAGGATTCTTAGTTGGGACAGCTGCATCAATATATGTTACAGCGGGTACAGGAGTTATTGGACGTGTTGGTCAGCTTGGGAATATAAGCAAGGGACTTGCAACGTGGAGAACTGCTAAAACTATAAAGAGTGGGCAGTCTTTGTCTAAGGCTCTTGGTACATACAGAACTACTAAAAACGTAGCAAGCAAAATATACAATGGTGTTGCTAAGAGCGAGGCTGCTTTTTTATCTGCAGTAGGGGAAGCTTCTATTGAA
>Ga0099847_1000182_pt1 | contig 20474 bp, 16 predicted proteins | sample CB_VirMetaG_2_FD_78178 | JGI IMG/M metagenome (GOLD analysis project Ga0099847, IMG submission 78178) | Freshwater to marine saline gradient viral communities from Chesapeake Bay - CB_1504_2 Viral MetaG | ecosystem: Environmental > Aquatic > Marine > Coastal | place: USA: Chesapeake Bay...
ACAAGATTTTAAAAATGAAGTCGATTCTGTAGATACTATAATTGGGGTTTCATACATTCATTACATTGAAGAATTTAAAGACATCGACTATACCGACTCAATATTTTGGGTACATAATACCGACTATTTTACGTGGTGGAATAGCGAAGAACTGCCTAACCATCGTGAACTTTTATTAGATTCTAAGTTAAAATCTATAATCTGTTTAACAGAATGGCATAAAAACAAATTTATAGAACAATTCCCAGAAACTAGAGATAAAATCCAAGTTATAGGTAATGGAGTAGATATTTCTAAATTTCAAGTAGGAGAAAAAAACCCAAATCAATACATTTATACCTCACATTGTGAACGAGGTTTAGGGCAAGTATTAAGTGAATGGAATGATATTTTATTAGTAAACCCAAACGCAGAACTTAAAATATCAACCCCACAATATGGCTTAGAATATTTTAACCTTTATTATAAAGATTGGGTAAGTAGCTTGGATAACATAGAATTCCTTGGTACATTACCACAACACGAGCTATATAAACTAATGGCTGAAAGTACTTATTGGTATTACCCTTCATCATATGAGGAAACCTTTTGTATTACGGCATTAGAGATGTTAGGTCATAAAGTACAACCTATTACTTGGGAATGGGGTGGGTTAAAAGAAACATTAAATAATTTTAATACCCGAAATAAAAACGAAGTTTTAAACTGGGATAAAGTTAATGAATATTTAAAACAATGTAATTGGGAATCCAGAGTAAATAATAATTGGTTACCTTTATTATCAACAACAAATATGAAATTAGATAAATTTTACGTTTTAGCACTAAGTGAAACTCCAGAAATGAGAGAAAAATGTGATAATTTACATTTACCCTCTCCTACCCCATATTGGATTAAACCAGGTTTTGATGCTAGGCAAATGTCTCAAGAAGATTGGGATAAATTTGGTGTAGCAAAACATCCTAGGTGGAATATTGAAGGTAGTAATAAATGGTGGAAACGTGATGTAATGGAAGGTGAGTTAGGCTGTGGTTTATCTCATGTTGATACATGGGTTGATGCTTACCGTGAAGGTTTAGAAACAGCACTTATCTTAGAAGAAGATTTCTACCAGGAAAGACCTGTAGATTGGGACCAAATAGGTCAACTTATAGATAAAGGTTATGACCTTATTTATTTAGGTCGTAATGCTTTAGAAGCTTATCTAGAGAAACCAATTGAAGGTGTAGAAGGGTGGGTAGAACCCGATTACACTTACAATTCACACGCTTATATTTTATCTAAAAGAGGTATCCAAATATTAGTAGAAGAATACATGGAACAATATAAAAGTGAAATGTTTGCTTTTGATGAATTCCTTTCTATTACCTTTGGTATGACTCATCGTCAAGATATTTTAGGTGAATATTATGGTAAAACACGTTTAAGAGCAGCAGCCCCCGTAGAAGATTATTATACACAAAAAGATAGTCCTGGGTTAACATTTTATATAGCAGAAGAAAAAAAAAACCCTTTAATAATTAATACCCCTAAATTTGGAGTAGTTAATGATAGTAATTGGGAACAATGGTGTATAGACTACATACACCCTGTAATAAGAAAAGGTCAATATAGATTAATGGTGGATGAGATTGCCCCTAATGTAATTGAATTCCCCTTATTTACAGAAAAATTTTGTAAAGAAGTTATTACTTTAGCAGAAGATAAAGAATGGGTAACAGATAGACATACTTTTTACCCTACTACTGACCAAACTATGGAAAGCTTAGGTTTACAACATATTTACCAAAGGGTATTAGAACAATTTGTATATCCTATTTGGACTTGGTTTTGGGAATTACAAGGTGAAGGTTGGGATAATTTAAAAAGTGAAAATTTTATAGCTAAATACGATACAAAAAATCAAGGTAGCTTAGACTTGCATCATGATAGTTCTGTTATTACATTAAATGTAAGATTAAATAATGGATTTAAAGGTGGAGGTACATTCCTCCCAAAATATAAAACTACAGTACAACCACGAAAAACAGGATATGCAATGTCCCATCCAGGAAATATTACACATTTACATGGTGGTAGACCTGTAGAAGAAGGAACACGTTATATATTAGTATCATTTACAGACAAAAAATAAAATATGGACACACTTTATTCATTTCCCTTAGATTTTGACAAATACGTCAACCAAAGTAATTATTATTGGTTTGAGGAAGGTTTCACCTCAGAAGAATTAAAAACTCTCGAACAACAAGTACAAGAAATCCCCTCACAAGCTGGGGTAACTGAATCTGGAAACCAAGCAGAAGGTGAAGGTTTAGAATCACGTAATTCTATGATTAAATGGGTTCCATTTAGTGAAGAAACTAAGTGGATTTATGATAAAATTGGTATTTTAGCTAAAACTGCTAATGATGAAATGTTCCATTTTGATATCCACAACATGCCAGAAAATATTCAATATACCGAATATTATGGAACTAATAAAGGTCATTACGATTGGCATATGGATATTGGAACTGAAGGCTTTATGAAGTTCCGTAAAATCTCAGTTACAGTCCAATTATCAGATTCTAATGAATATGAAGGTGGTGATTTACAAATTTGGCCTGGTGGTCAAACCCCATATACCGCACCACGTGGTAAAGGTAATGTAGTTATTTTCCCATCATATTTAATGCATAGAGTAACTCCTGTTACTAAAGGTACTAGAAAATCATTTGTACTTTGGTTAGGAGGAGGTCATTTTAAGTAATGAAAGTAGCAGTTTGTGTTAGTGGTCAACCCCGCAATTACGAACAGGGTTACCACGAATTAAAAAAATGGTTTTTAGATAAGTATGATTGTGATGTTTATCTTCATACTTGGAAAGATGTAAATTCAACAATGGGGGGAGGGCATAAGTTTTCTACCCCTATTGAATATCAATTTACTGAAAACGATTATACCCAAATTTCAGAATTATATAACCCAGTTAAAAGTCACTTTCAACTCCCAATCCCCTTTGATACAACAGAAATCAAGGGACATTTAGGTTATAAATTACACAACATCCTTAGTGGTTATTACTCAGTATATGCTTGTAATAAACTTTTACAAGACTCTGGTAATGAATACGATTATGTTATCCGTACTAGATTTGATTTATCATTTACTGATTATATCTCACCCGAATGTTTATTTTTAAAAGATATTACTCAACTAGAATTAAATGGTGTAAATGTATTTCAATATCCTATAGTTAATGGATACACTACAAGAATTTCAGAAGTAGATGATTTGTTTGCTGTAGGTTCTATGGATATTATAAATAGTTACTCTAATTGTTTTTCATATATGTTGAAGTACATATACATGGATGAGGAATATCCTAAATGGTTAAAAACTGTAGTTTCAGGCAATCCTGATAAGTTATGCCCTGAAAGTTTATTAAAGTATCATTTAATACAAAATGATGTTAAAATTAACTATATAGATAGTTTAACTGATAATTTTACAGCTCATATTTTACGATGAAAATAGCATTATTAATTAGTGGCCAACCACGTAGGTATAGAGAGGGGTATCAAGAACTAAAAAAATGGTTTTTAGATAGATATGATATCGATGTATATCTTCATGCTTGGAAAGATACTGAATTTAAAAAGTATGATTTTTTTAATGAAGGTAAAGTTCAAAAAACATATGAAGTAGGAGATGATTTATATCAAAACTTACTTGATTGGTATCAACCAAAGGGGTATTTATTTGAACCATCAATTGGATTTGATGCCTCTGGGTTAAAAGGTCCTAACAACCAACGACTAAATTCCCAAATGGGTATGTGGATGTCCACCCAACGAGTTTGGGATTTATGTGAAACTTCAGGAATCGAATATGATTTAATATTTAAAACACGTTATGATTTATTATTTACCCATTACGTAGCTAATAATTGTGATTTATTAACTGATATTAGCAAGTTAAATAATGGACGTATTAATTTTTGGGAATATGCCCCCCATTGGAATATGGATTGGCAAATGAATGACCAATTAGCAATAGGTCCTCCTAATTTAATGAAAGATTATTGTAGCGTGTTCTCTGAAATGTTATTTAATATATTTTATAATCCGGAATACCGAGATGGAAACAATGATATATTCATTAATGAAACTTTAATTTTACAACACATAAATAATAAAAATCTCCCACTAATGCCTATGTATCATGGATTTGAAGGATCTAGAGGTATTGATTGTGGGTGCCATATAATGAGATAATATGAAAGAACCAAAAGTTTATGCTCATAGTGCCTATGTTGGTACTACAGGTTATAATAATCATACTCGAGATTTCTTTAGAAAACTCCAAAATCACCTCCCATTAAAAGTCCGAAATTTTACTGTAGGTAAATCATGGCAAGGTAACTCAGATGAACCTCATAATGGTGAATCATATTTGAATGATATCGATAAAAAATTATTAGTATCCCAAACCTTATCTGTAGATGATAATAAAAGAGGTGATTTTCCTATTTATACTAAATATCAAAATAACTTTGACCACAATGTAAATCTAGTATTATGTGAGACTAATCACCATTATTTTTATGATTCGTATGTGGGTCCTAAAATTGCTTATAATGTTTGGGAATCTACACTACAACCAGAAGGATTTTTCAATAAATTATTAGAATTTGATCAAATTTGGGTACCCTCTCAATGGCAGGCCGATTGTACAATTGCTCAAGGAGCCAACCCCAATAAAGTAAAAGTAGTTCCTGAAGGAGTAGATACAAGTACATTTTACCCTGAAGACCCTGTTACTAAATTAGATTATGTAGATGGTAGATTTAAATTTGTTATATTTGGTCGTTGGGATTATAGAAAATCTACTAAAGAATTAATTGAAACCTTTCTTAAAGAATTTAAACCCGATGAACCTATCGATTTAATAGTCTCAATTGATAACCCCTATTCAGGGGATAATCATAAAACTACAGAAGCTCGCTTAGAACATTATGGTTTTGTAGATGAACGTATTAAGGTAAAACATTTTCCTTCACGTGAAGACTATATTACTTACTTAAAAAATGGTCATGTATTTTTATCTTGTGCTCGTAGTGAAGGATGGAATTTACCTTTAATTGAAGCTATGGCTTGTGGTACTCCCTCCATCTATTCAGCGTGTTGTGCTCAAATGGAATTTGCTGAAGGTAAAGGTCTTCCCGTAAAAATATTAGGTGAAAAACCCGCAAAAGATGCTGATTATAACCACTTCAATACTATAGTAGGTAATTATTATGAACCCGATTTTAAAGATTTAGCTCGTGTAATGCGTGATGCTTTTGAAAACTATACAGACCATAAAAAACGTGCTATTGAAGAAGCTAAAATTATCCATCGTGACTTTAATTGGGAACGCATTGGAAAAATTGGTGCTGAAACTCTTCAAAACTTTATGGATAATTATAAAGAACCTGAAGATACTAATGAAATTAAAATTAATTACATAGGTGCTCCAAAAGTAGAAATTTTAGGAAATGTTTCTAAATCATATAAAGTAGAATTTGTAAATGGGGATACTAATGAAGTAGTATTTAGTGATACTATTACTAATAATATGTGGACTACTTGTAATAAAAAATATTATATTCCTTGGGTTATTAAGGTAAATAATAAAATTATATCTACATTAAATTTGAAAAACCAACGAGTTTTAATCTCACTTAACTCTAAATCAATAGGTGATACTATAGGTTGGGCTCCTTATGCTATAGAATTTGCTAAAAAGCATAAATGTAAAGTTATTTTATCCACATTCCATAACAATTGGTTTAAAAATTTAAAAGCCTATAAAGATATAGAATGGTTAGAACCTGGTAATTCTACAGGATGTATAGCTCATTATACAATAGGGTGGTTTAAAAATGATAAAAATAGTTGGGATCAAGATACCCACCACCCACGTAGATGTAATACTATTCCCATGCAAGCTACGGCTTCCGATATTTTAGGTTTAAAATATAAAGAAATTAATTATGGTATTGATTTTCCTAAGTTAGATCGTCCTATTAAAGAAAAATATATTACTATAGGACCCAATGCTACGGCTGGGTGTAAAGAATGGGATTACCAAAGTTGGGTAACTTTATCCGAGTTACTAATCAAAAGTGGTTATAAAGTAATATGTTTATCTCAAAAACCTTATCCTATAAATGGGGTTATTAATATAGTAGGAGAACCCCTAAATATAGTAGCCAATTACCTCCACCATGCCGATCATTTTATAGGTCTGGGTTCAGGATTATCTTGGTTAAATTGGGCTATAGGAAAATATACTTATATGATTAATGGTTTTAGTGAAAAAGGACATGAATTTCAATCTAATGTAACACGTATTATGAATGATAATGTTTGTTTCCCATGTTGGACTAATCGTAATTTTACATTTGATGCTGGAGATTGGGATTGGTGTCCTATTCATAAAGGAACCGATAAACAGCATATTTGTCAAAAATCTATTACCCCTTTACAAGTATTTACTTCTTTAGATATATGAAAAAATTAGCTTTAATAAATACCTTTTGTAATAGTGAAGAACGTTTAGTTATTTTAAGTAATAATTTACTTAAATTAAAAGAAAATGGTATAGATTCTTTAGTCTATAGTCCCTTACCCCTTCCAAAATCAATAAGTCTCTTGACAGATTATGTTATAATCAGTAAAGAGAACCCAATTTTAACCTACCCAGAAAAAGGAATGGGAGCTTGGCGACACCATCCCCCTTTCAATATAAAAACCACTATAATATACCCAGATTATGGGTGGGCCAGCTTCTACCAGTATAAAAAACTAATGGAATTTGGAATAACTTTAAATTATGACCATTACTTTCCCCTTATATATGATTTAAATTTTGATTCTGAAGTAATAAGAACATTTAATACTTCTCCTCTAAAACTATTTTACCCCTCACCTAAAGCCAAAACTTCAAAAGTAGGAGCTACTTTCATGTCTTTAAGTAAAGAAAATGTAAGAAAGTTAATACCCCTTTTTACTAAAGACAATTATTTAAATCATTCAAAAAATGCAATAGCTGAAAAATTCATAGAATACTTATGTAATTCCATTGAAGGTGATGTTTCACCCCACATTGTACAAGATGATATTCATGAATTAAATAATCATATATTTACTTTATCACCACCTGATTTAGAATTTGATTTTTTTATTCATACTGTAGATAAGATGGGTTTTTATTTTTATAATATTCCTAATAACCCGTCAAAACTTGAAATAATTATAGAAGATAAAACATTTGAGTATAATTTTAATTTAAAAGAAATATTTTGGCCTTCTGTTAATTTAACCTTAAACCCAAAAGTTTTACTTAAGTACCAATCAAAAACTACAGATATTTCAGAATACTTTTCAAATGTACATTTAAAAAAATATAAACTTTTAAACCCTAATATTTAACAAATAATATAATATTTATAACATGAATAAAATTTATTTAACAGAAGAAGAAAAAAAAGAAATTGTAGATATTCAAAACCAAGAGAATGATTATATGATTCAATTGGGCCAATTAGAATATCAAATTCAATCACTTAAACTCCAAAAAATTACCATAAGTGAAAATCTTAAACAGTTTGAGCAGCGTAAAACTAAATTTGCTCAACAATTACAAGATAATTATGGTGAAGGTTCTATTAACATAGAGACTGGGGAGTTTACAAAGACCAATTAAATTTTGAATTCTCTTCTAATATTTATAATAAAACATTAACCTCCTAGGCAATGGCAGAAACATTAGTATCACCTGGCGTATTAGCAAGAGAAAACGACCAGTCATTTATCACACAGCAGCCCGTACAAGTAGGAGCTGCTATAGTTGGTCCTACAGTTAAAGGTCCTGTAGAAATTCCCACAATAGTAACTTCATATTCAGATTACCAAAACAGATTTGGTACTACATTTGAAAGTGGTAGTGATGAATACTCATTCATGACTAACATTACAGCATACAACTACTTCCAGAATGGAGGTAATACTATGTTAGTAACACGTGTAGTATCAGGTTCTTCAACTTGGGTCTATTCATCGGCAGAAGTACCAACGTCATCATCAGAAGATGGAGGAATCCTTTCAAATACTAATTTATTAGGTTCTTATACAAGTGGTGGTAAAAAAGGAACAGCAGGTGCTTTTTCTGGTGTAGCAGTTACTGGTGGAACTGGATCATCATTAACTTTAGATATAACAACATCTATAGCTAATGGTAAATTAACAAATACAGTAGACGCTTTAGTACCATCTATTACTACAAATACAGCAGATGGTGTTAATGCTACCTACATAGGTGTACCTTTAAGTGGTGGTACCGGTACTGGGGCTGTAGCAACGGTAACAGTAGCAGGTAGTGCAGTAACAAACATTAGTGTTACCTCTCTTGGTTTAGGATATGTTGTAGGCGATACATTAACAATTCCATTTTCTACAATTGGTGGTACTGTTGATGTAATAATTACATTAGTTACAGATGATATTTTAGTTGAAGTTACATCTATAATATCTAACGGTGTAGGCACTGGATATACAGTAGGAGATGTAATTACAGTTTCTGCTGCTAATATAGGTAACCCATCTGGTAATTTAGTAATAACTTTAACAGCAGCAAATATTACTGATTCTGTAGCTTTTACTATTGAATCTATTGATAAAGGTATTATCTTTAATAACTCAGCATCTAATGGTGTAAACTTAATACCAGGAGGTTCAGGTTCTCTATACTCAGGTTCATCCGATAATATCAGATGGGAAGTTGCTAACTCTTCCCAAGCAGATGGTAGTTTTAATCTATTAGTTAGACAAGGTAATGATAACGATAATAATAAAATCGTTTTAGAATCTTGGACTAATTTATCGTTAGATCCAAAAGCAGATAATTATATCGCTAAAGTAATTGGTGATCAATATTACAATTATAATGTTAGTGAAAATTATATTGAAATAACTGGTTCATATGCTAATGCTTCTAGATATATTAGAGTAAAATCAGTAACAGCAAAAACACCAAATTATTTTGATAACGCTGGAAATGCTAAATTAGAGTATACATCATCCATGCCTCAGGTAGGTTCAGGTTCATATGCTGGTACTTTCTCAGGTGGTGTTGGTAGTGTAATCCCAGATGGTAGAATAATGAATCTATACGGTAATATTAACGCTACTGATACTCAAGGTTTAGTAGGCAGTGACTATAACAATATGTTGAACTTATTATCTAACCAAGATGACTACCGGTTTAACCTATTAGTAACCCCAGGTTTGATTGATACACTTCAAACTTCTCAAATGACTACTGCTCTAAACAATACTCAAATGAGAGGTGATAGTATTTACATTATGGATTTAGTTCCTTATGCTTCTACTATTACAGCAGCAACAACACAAGCTCAAGCTAGAAACTCATCATACGGTGCTGCTTACTGGCCTTGGTTACAGACAATTGACCCAGATCTAGGTGATCAAGTATGGGTACCAGCTTCGGCAATGATTCCGGGAGTTTACGCGTTTAACGACAATGCCTCTGAACCATGGTTCGCTCCGGCGGGTATTAATAGAGGTGGTTTAACTACCGTAATTCGCCCAGAAAGAAAGTTATCTCAAGCTAATAGAGATAGTTTATACACAGCTAAAGTCAACCCAATTGCTTCATTCCCAGGTGTTGGAACGGTAGTATATGGTCAGAAAACATTACAACGTCAAGCAAGTGCTTTAGATAGAGTAAATGTTAGAAGATTATTAATTCAATTGAAATCATATATTGGTCAAGTAGCTCAAACTTTAGTATTTGAACAAAATACAGCAGCTACAAGAAATAATTTCCTAGCAATTGTAAACCCTTACTTAGAAACAGTAGTTCAAAGACAAGGTTTATATGCGTTTAAAGTGGTAATGGATGATTCCAATAATACTCCAGATGTAATTGATAGAAACCAAATGATTGGTGCTATTTATTTACAACCAACTAAAACGGCTGAATTTATTATCTTAGACTTTAATGTTTTACCAACAGGAGCTACATTCCCTAGTTAATAGGTTTGAAGTCTAAATATTTATAATAGAATAAAATAAACAACAATGGCAGTATTAGATCCAAACGAAATATTTTTCACAGCATTTGAACCAAAACAACCAAACAGGTTCATTATGTATATGGATGGCTTTCCAGCTTATATTGTAAAAGGTGTAAGCGCTGTAACTTTAAACCAAGGTAAAGTAGCTCTGAATCACATTAATGTACAACGTTACGTTAAAGGTAAAACAGTATGGAATCCAATTACATTTACCTTATTTGATCCAATCACCCCTTCAGGTGCTCAGGCAGTAATGGAGTGGGTACGTTTACACCACGAATCAGTTACTGGTAGAGATGGTTACTCCGATTTCTATAAGAAAGACTTAACATTTAACGTATTAGGTCCTGTAGGTGATGTAGTATCAGAATGGATCGTAAAAGGTGCCTTAATTGAAAGTGCTAACTTTGGAGACTACGGATGGGATACTGTAGATGCTGCCGTAAACCTTACAATGACAGTTCAACCAGATTACTGTATCTTGAACTTCTAAAAAAAATCAAATATTTTTATAAAGAGAGCTTGGATTCGTTCAAGCTCTTTTTTATATTCATATTTATACTCGAATAAAGTTATTATAAATAAAAGATATGGAATTTACATTACCAACAGAAACAATCGAATTACCTTCAAAAGGTTTATTATACCCTGAAGGTCATCCTTTATCAAGTGGTACTATCGAAATGAAGTACATGACTGCTAAAGAAGAAGATATTTTATCTAATCAATCTTACATTCAAAAAGGTAATGTTTTAGATAAATTACTTCAATCTCTTATTATTACTGAATTTAATTATGATGATCTCTTAATTGGAGATAAAAATGGTCTAATGATTGCTTCTCGTATTTTAGGTTATGGTAAAGATTACACATTTAAATATCAAGGTAAAGAACAAACAGTAGATTTATCTTTATTAGAAGCAAAACCTATAGCAGAAGAAGTATCTCAAGCAACCTCAAACGAATTTAATTTCACTCTCCCCTCCTCTGGTGTAGATGTTACTTTTAAATTACTAACCTCCAAAGATGAAAGTGCTATCATCTCAGAACTAGAAGGTTTAAAAAAATTATCTCCTAATTCAACCCCACCAGATATTTCAACTCGACTTAAACATCTTATAGTTTCTGTAAATGGGGAACGTGAAAAAAAATCTATTCGCCAATTTGTAGATAACTACCTATTAGCAGCAGACTCCAGAGCACTTAGACAATATGTAGCTAAAATCACACCCGATGTAGATTTAACTTTTTTTCCCGATCAATCCGAAGAAAGAGTTGGGATTCCAATTGGACTCAAGTTTTTTTGGCCTGACTTCTGATACGGCTCCTAAATATAGGGTAGATTTATTTAGGCAGATCCATGAAATAGTATTCTATGGAAATGGGGGCTATTCTTGGGCTGACATATATAATATGCCCCGTTGGCTTCGTTTATTTACTTTTAAAGAAATAGAAAATCATATGAAAAGGCAAAAAGAACAGTATGATAATGCCTCCTCTAATGGTTCGTCTACAGTAGTAGGTCCTGATGGTAAAATTAATCCTAATAACTTCCCAACACCCACTAAATCTTCCTATAAATAGGTTAAAAATTTCAATATTTATTATCAAATATTAAATCATGGCCGATAATCTAAATGAAGCTAATAAAAATGCTCAAAACTTAAAAGAAACTTTAGGTGATATTCTCTTTGAACAAAGGAGTTTAGCGGATGAGGCTAGAAAATTTACCAAAGAAGTATTCGATAGTAATCTCCAGGGCCAATCAGCAGCTAAAGCTTTTAGAGACATTGCTAATTCCACACGTGATATCAATCGCGAAATGGGAGATATTTTAGCAGGAGAAAAAGCTTATGATGATCTTCAAAAAGATATAACTAAACAAAAAACAGCCCAAAAAGCATTAGAAGTTGAAGCTATTCAAGCTTTATCAAAAATGGGTTATGGTTATAATGAAATCAACATTGCTCTTAGTGAACAAGGTGGTATTTGGAATTTAATTGAAGCTTCCGGAGATACCCTAACAAATACCCAGTTTGATTTAGCCGAATTATATGCTAGGCAGCTGGATTCATTAGTAGACCAAAATATAGAAATGGAAGAGCTCGCTGAAAGAGCGGCAACCATAGAAGATGGGTTAGGTGTAAGTGGAAAACTTGCTGGTGGTTTTGATGAGGTTTTAAAAAATCTAGGTGGAGGTAAATTTTCAAAACTTCTTAATATAGATGGCGCTGTAGCCGATGCCCGAAAACTCTCAGCAACTTTAACTGAAGGAGGTACTAAAGCTTTAGGCCCTCTAGGTAAATCTCAAGTAGCTGGCCAGTTATTTTCTTCAATAGGTAAAAGTATAAGTAAAGCGTTTGGTCCACTTGCCCTTATAATAGAATTATTTAAAGGTATACAAAGGGCCGATGAGGAAACTACAAAGTTAGGTAAATCCATGTCTATGACTAAGGGTGAATCTGCTTTATTTAGAGAAAATTTAGCATCTGCTGCCCGTGATAGTGGTAATATGGCTATTACAGGCACCAAACTAGTAGAAAATTTTAATGCTTTAAACCAACAACTAGGTTTCATAAATAATTTTACTACTGATAATTTAGTTACTATGACTAAGTTAACAGAACAAGTTAAATTAAGTAAAGAAGCAGCAGGGGGATTAGTCACCCTTTCAGAAGCTAGAGGAAAAAATGCTGAAGTAGAATATAAAGCCGCTCTAGGAGCCAGCTATGAGCTCCAAAGACAATCAGGAATTCAACAAGATTTAAAAGTAATCTTAGAAGGAGTAGCCAAAATTTCAGGTCAATTAAGAGCTAATTTAGGGGCCAATACCGTAGAAATGGCTAAAGCGGTTACATTAGCAGGTGAATTAGGTGGTGACCTTTCAGATGTTCAAACTATCTCTAAATCTATCCTAAATTTTGAATCTTCTATTGCTGCTGAATTAGAAGCAGAACTTCTAACTGGAAAAGAATTAAATTTAGAAAGAGCTAGATATGCTGCCCTTACAGGTGATATTGTAGGTTTAGAAAGAGAAATAGCTGACCAATTAGGTTCATTTACTGAATTTAGTAAAATGAATGTTATTCAACAAGAAGCATTAGCTGCTGCCTATGGTTTAACCTCTGATAAATTATCTGATATGTTATTTAAACAGCAGGTAATGGGTAGAAATGCTAAAGAATTAAGAGCAGCTGGTGAGGATGATTTAGCTAGAATGTTGGAACAACAATCCATGTCCGAAAAGATGTCTCAAACTATAGAAAAACTCCAATCAGTATTTACTGATATAGGAACAGCATTTATGCCTGTAATAGAGGTTTTAGGAATAGCACTTAGTATTGTAGGTCTTTTAGTAGGTGCAGTAACAGATCTATTAGCTCTATTTAAAGGAGATACCGATTTTTCAGCTACTGTAGGTTCCGCTAAATCACTAGCAAATCAGTTTACTAGTTTTGGTATGGGTAGCGGTGGAACAGCCTCATCAGAAGGTTCTAGACCTGGACAATCAAAATCAGGAAATTCTTCTGGTGGTGGGTCAAGAACAGATGAATTACTAGAAAAATTATTAGCTAAAGATACCAACTTATACATGAACGATTCAAAGTTAAATAATGCTATGAATACTTCTAATGTATCGTATGCTTTAGGGTCATAAATAAAATTAAACTTTTAATATTTATAATAAAATAATATAATCATGGGATTAAAAGATCAACTAGCAAACAACGGCTCAAACCTAAGTAGATATGACGGAGCAACTCCCTCAACTATGGCAGGTGTAGACCCACAATCAGCATTACACTACGAGTATTCAATCAATGGTAATCCAAATTTTCCAAAAAAACCATCTCCATCTCAATTAGATTTAGATGGTCTTACCCCTTCCAAGTACACAAATAACTTACCAGGATAATTTATGCCTTTAGTAACACCACAAAATGAACTAGCATTCCAAACTAAGTTCAAGAGTTTACCATATGGTTACGATAAACCAGGTAAAGGTGCCAACAATGGTATCTTTGGTCAACCTTTTGTGGTTAAGGATCATACTAAAGTAACAACTGAAGAATTAGGTAAAACGGGAGGTCCGGATGTTCTTGTAAGAGGTGGTTTACTCGTCCCAGCCCGTTCGGATGAAGATGTCTCACGTTTATTCCAGTTATTTACGCAAACTCCCGCCGGAAGATTTTTCCTAACTAAACAAAATCTCCTATCTCGTATTGGTACAGATATGGATGGAGGTTACACTACTTTTAAAGCAGGAATTGAATTTCCTTCTTTATTAAAACCCCTGGGAGGAATTTTACCTCAAGGGGTTTACACACCTCTTTCAACATTAGGCCAAGCTTTAGTTAATGCTGGTGGTATCCACTTATACAAACAAGGAATAAACCCACTTACAGGAGGTCCTAAATATTTAACTATGTTAGCTCCTTTGGGTGCGGTTGAACAAGGTTTAGGTGAAGTTAGAGTTAGCAATACAGGTAAGGTTCAATTTAGCAATAACCGTTTAGTTAATCTCTACCAAAGTAAAATAACCTCTAGAAATGGTTCTAACGATACAATATTGTTTACTTATGGAGGAGGTCCAGGTTCTTTTTTAGGTATAGGTAAAACTGCTATTAAAACAGCCTCACAAAGAACATTATTTAGTGGTATAGGTACTAAAGGAGCTATTCAGTATGCTACTTTTAATCCTAACCAAATAGAAAATGCTGATTATGTAGGACCACAAGGTTCAACATTAGTTACAGATTTTAGAAAAGAATTACAATCTAAAGATACTAACTCATTTATTTCTGATTCCCCTGATTATAAAACCAAAAATATAGAACAACGTTTAAATCAAGGTAATCCGGGTGCTCGTACCGCTGATAGAAAAGATTATTCTAAAGGTAGACCTGATAACGAAAGAGGGATGGACCAAATCAACTCCCTATACCTCTATAAAAGTTCAGCTGTTACCACTGATAAACGTAAAAATGATATAGTTAAATTTAGAATAGCTACTATCGATAATGATAACCCAAAACTAAAAGTATTTACTCATTTTAGAGCATTTATTAATAATTTTAGTGATAGTATGTCAGCTCAATGGAATGATTTTAGATATATAGGTAGAGGTGAAAACTTTTATAATTACCAAGGATTCCAAAATAACATCCAAATGGGTTTTACAGTAGCAGCCCAATCAATACAGGAATTGTCTATAATGTATCAAAAATTAAATTACCTCAAATCTACATTAGCCCCTGATTATTCAACAGAAGGTTATATGCGGGGTAATATTCACCAATTAACTCTAGGTGGTTATTTTTATGAAACCCCGGGTATTATTACTAACTTAAGTTATACCATCCCTAATGATACTCCATGGGAAATTGCTATCCCTTCAAATAATAAAGACATTGAAGCGGAAGGTGGTATTACATTTAGAAACCCCGAAGTAAAAGAATTACCCCATAGAATAGAGGTATCTATGGACTTTAAACCAATATTTAAATTCTTACCTGAAAAAGTAAAAGATATAAATGGAGGTGGGAGAATTAAACAAAGATTTATATCGTTGGAGGATAATCTAGGAGGTAATAATTTATACCAAAAAACACCCACTAATTTGTTTAGAGCAGATGATCATTATATAGTAGAAAAAGAAGAACCCGTAAATCTCGCAAGCAAGTAAATGAATCGTTATAAAAATATAAAAATAATTCACGATCTAGAAGGTACTAGAATGTATTCAACTACAAAGTACCCTGAAATTCCACGTAGTGATAATGACATATATGTTATTACTACCGAAGGTGATAGATATGATGTATTAGCATTTAATTATTTTAATGATTCCTCATTATGGTGGGTCATCTCCTCAGCTAACGCGGAATATTCCCAAAATTCGATATCACCCCCAGTAGGAGTACAAATAAGAATCCCAGGCAATTTAGATTCAATATTATTAGCGTACAATAAATTAAATCAATAAGTTATATGGATTCTAATATCATTGGAAAACCTCATTTAGAATACGTTCAAGATCAAATTAAATTACGCCAAGAAATCCTAGGTAAAAATAAAAAGGATTCTGCTGATATAGTTTGGATGAATGGCAAAACCTCATGGGTTAGACTAGCATCATCAGTTAATATTGAAGACCAACCTATTGCTTCCTATAATGTAAGTAGTAGTCAATGGGAAACTATATCTAATGGTGGGGCTCAATTTAGATCATCTTTACTAGAGATCCCCGAATACAGTGGTAACGAGCTAGCCAGTCAAATGGTACTTCAAGGTGGTGTTTTAAATCAAGATGGTACCCAAAAATTTGGGGTATCTAATACCAATTCGATATTACCTAGCAGTACATCTAATTACGGATTTAGTGAGTTTGGGGCTCAAGCTATGCCCGGGATTATATCATTTACTAGTGAGACTAGCAATAAAGGTAGTTTAAGATTTGCCAATTTACAAATTAGAGCTAATAATACCAAACAGTTTGAATATATTGAGGCTTTATATTTAAGGTTAGGATATTCTATGTTATTAGAATGGGGTAACTCATCCTATCCATCAATCAACCCAGAAACCTCAGCTACTACGTACGAAACTAATCGTTATAGTCTAACATCAGAATTTTTAGATAATCCTCCCCAAAACGCAGAAGGAACTAAATATTTTTATACTAAAATAGAAGAAAATAGAAAAGCCTCTCATGGTAATTATGATGGTTTTTTAGGGAGAGTAACTAATTTTTCTTGGGAATTTGCTAAAGAAGGATATTACCTAATTAGCCTAAAACTAATTAGTCAGGGTAGTGTAGTTGAAAGTTTAAAAGTAAATGTGGTTTCAAACTCCACCTTATTTGCTAATGCTAAAGAAGGTAAATTTGCTTTAAAGAAAGATCAACAAGAAAATACCCTTTTAACCCAAATTAGTCAAATTGTAGATCCCCTTAGAATGGGGACAAAAACTAAACCAAGTTTCTTTTCACCATTTGCTGGATACCTAGTCCCAGGAGGAGTCCCAGCAAATCTATTATTTTCTTATATATTCGATGCTGAAAATGAAACTTCGTATCAATTCCAATCTATTAAAAGTGAATACAAAGTTTTAAAATCTTTAAAGGATGCTGGGGATACTAGTGTAACAGACGACGAATTAAAAAATGCTAGCAAAACAGTTGATGCTTGTGCTGCTATATTTGGTAGTACCCATTTTGTAAAATATATTAGATTTGGTAGTCTTTTAGGACTATTAAACCAATATTACTTATTATATGGTGCTGATGAAGATAATGAACCCATTCTATTTAAACTAGATAATTCCCCAGATCAATATTGTTTTAGCAATAAAAAAAGTATATCTAGTGATCCTAGTAAATTAATAATTAGATATAAAGGTAATTATTTAAAAACTGAAATAGAAATTTTTAATGATGCTCCTAACAATATTAACCCCTTCCATCAAACAGTTGATGGGGTAGATGTTGGTAAAATAATGAATTTATATTTTTCTTATGAATTAATAGAAAATATAATAAATTCCAATTTAGATTCAACTACAGGTTCTTTAGATTTATATAGATTCCTCAAATCCTTACTTGATGAGGCTAATATTTTATTAGGAGGTGTTAATAAATTAAATCTAAGATTAGTAGACAAAAATTTCGGAACATATGAGAACCCTTCTATTATACAAGTAGTTGAATTTTATGATGAAGTTTCTCCATTTGAAGTAGAAAAATTAAGAAAAGCCAAAGAAGAAGAACCTTCTTTAGTAATATATGGATTTGGTAATGAAGTTAGTGGTAGTAGAGATGGTAGTTTTGTAACAGATTATCAATTCAAAACTGAAATTACTAATAAATTAGGTAATATGATAGCAGTAGGAGCCCAAGCCAATGGTCAATCAGTGGGAGAAGATGCTACATTATTTAGTAAATGGAATTATGGTCTAGTAGATAGAATATTACCTCAAAAATTTGATATAGACCAAAAAATAAAAAAAGCAGACGAAGTTACAGCTAATTATCTAAATCTTATAGCAGCATATAGAAGTTACCATAATTCATTTGAGGGTGCCCAATCCTCAACCTTTACATCAGAAGATAATAATGTTTTATTTGGTACTACTTTTACAGATTTTATAACAAATGCTACAGGTTATAGTTTCCCTAAGTGTAATATTACACCTGTAGAAGGTGAACTCACTTCACTCACTGGATTTACAGAAACTCAAAAAGCATTCTTCCAAAAGTTTTATGCCCTAGAAGCAATAGGTAAAAAATCCCCTACTCCATTTATAGGTTTTGTTCCTGTAGGATTCAATCTAACCCTTGATGGCATGTCAGGTCTTAGAATATTTGATAGGTTAAAAATTGATAGTAGATTTTTACCTCCTAATTATGGAAATACTTTAGATTTTATTATTACTAAATTAGATCACAAAATAGTAAATAATAAATGGGAAACTAGTATTGGCACAATGTCCGTTCCTAAATTATTTGATAAATTAGATCTCAACTTAGAAGATATTCTAAACACACTCCCTCCAGTAACTACAGGATTTGAAAATTTAGTAGGATTCTACAGCTATAATAGTAGTACTTTAGTAAATATGCTAAAACAAACTATTAAAATATCAGCCCCAGAAAATAGTACGTCAGAAAATACTTCTACCTTAGATAAGTTAAATGAAATCACCAACACTGGTATCAATGCAGGTGAAGTATTAAATACTAACGGAAACCTTTCCATCCCAGGAGATAATATTAAACTAGGTGAAGGATATCAACTTTCCCCATTAGTCTCTATTGGCAATGTAAAAAATATACCAAATAATAGTAGGGGGGATTTTGCTCTTTTAGTAGACACCCAATTTGGAGATGGGTCAGGTAATAATTCATTTAGAAAGTTTTCAAAAGGTTTTAAATTATTAGCTCAAGATAGCAATAAAACTTATTATAGTGGTGAATATTATCTAGCTCAACCCGCAGCAGAAGCTCTTTATGAATTCGGTAAATTTATAGAAGAAAACTGGGATGGGGCACCTTTCCTCATCACCTCAGCTTATAGAAATTACAACCACCAAAATGGATTAAAAACAGCAGATAGTTCAGCTACCACAGCAAGTGCTGGAAGTAGTCCTCATGGGTGGGGTGGTGCTGTTGATATCAATGAATTAATAGCTAGAAATGGTGCTGGTGAATTAACATCGGATCCAACAATCAATCAAACCTTTAGAACTACTTCTAAAGCTTATGCTTTTTGGGCTGAACATGCCCCTAAATTTGGATGGTATAACCCTTTAAGACTAAGAGATGGTAAAGGAGTAGATGAATCATGGCACTGGGAATTCTGGGGTAAACCTGGTCAAACTATTAAAGTAGATGCTCCTAGAAAAGATAGTAATTTCTTCCAAGATGGTACTAAAGGAACAGTCCCAAATGACCATAATGCTCTAGCTATAGGGAGAAGAAATATAAAAACATCAGAAACAACAGGTAAAGTAATATACACTAAAGAATGATCTATTACCCAGCATCACATATAACCCCTAATTTATATTCTAACGGGGAATTAGCATATAAGGACACTCTTGCTCCTTATACTGGGCAGTATTTTAGTACTTTTGATAACAAATTCTTTACAGGTAACTACCCAGGTGATGGGTTTAATCTAGAATTAGTAAACTTAAATTCAGCTCCCTCTTTCCCCACACCTGAAACATTTGAAGATAATAATCCAGAAGATCCTAGATTTTATCCTGAAAACCAAGATTATAGTACTCTTAAAAAAGTACAGTATAACCAAGGTATATCTCAAACACCAATTTCTTTTTACCCCTCTCCTTCTACTCAAGATTATGAAACAGGAGAATTTACAAGATACTTTTCTAAAAAATCAAACGAAGAAATTTATTACGAAACAAGTGATATATTCAAAAACAATTTGTATATTGGGTTTTCATTACCTTGGAAATTAACGGGTGATAAAGATACTGTATTTGAAGTAAATAAGGGTATAGTAGAATTAAGACAAAAACAATTTAAAGCACTTAGACTTGGAGCTTTCCTAAAGTTTAATTATATTCAATACTATAAATAAGATGGTATTAAGTGTTTTGGTTAATAGAAAATAAAGAACAATTTGAGGTTTTAAAGAATAGTGGTTTTAAAGAAGCGTTTGTAGAGATTATTACCAATAATCCTTATCAACACCCAACCCAAAACTCTATTATTGGCTTCTATGTAAGACCTATCCAAGGTCATAAGGGATACATTCTACCCATATCTCACCCCGAATGTGAAAATTTATTTGAGGATGAGGTATATTTATATTTGAAAGGG
>Ga0099847_1000187_pt1 | contig 20293 bp, 18 predicted proteins | sample CB_VirMetaG_2_FD_78178 | JGI IMG/M metagenome (GOLD analysis project Ga0099847, IMG submission 78178) | Freshwater to marine saline gradient viral communities from Chesapeake Bay - CB_1504_2 Viral MetaG | ecosystem: Environmental > Aquatic > Marine > Coastal | place: USA: Chesapeake Bay...
CTGAAGTTAGAGCTACACTTGCACAGGCAGGTACTCGTTTCTCAGTCAAACTTAAGAACCTAGAACGTGAAGGTATGAAAATACTTGCAGACAACATGTTCAAACTTATACAGATACACGTTACACAAGAAACAGCAGTACGAACTATAGGTGCTGAAGGTGCTGAGTTTATGAACTACAACCCAGGCGAATACATGGGTGATTACGAACCAAGAGTTATGCTTGACACTACAGCAACAGCCGTAGCAGAAGAAGAGAAGCAAAACGCTATGATGTTCTACCAGATGAGCTCACAACTTCCTTTCGTTAATCAGGAACAACTATTCAAGATGACTTCCGAGAAGATGTTCGGTATGGACAAGAAAGACCTAGAATCACTCGTTATGCAGCAACAACCACAGATGGGTATGATGGGACAAGGACAGCCTCAACAACAGATGCCAGAGATGCCAAGTGGACAACCAAGACCGCAGTAAGAACCACTTAAGAGGTGGATACACTTCTTTCCTAAAGAGTCCTTCTGGAATGGATTTGCTAAAGCAAGCAGAAATGCTAGAGAAGGCTATAGTGATAGAAGCCATGCAGGGTAAGTCGGTGGAAACCAAAGCCCTGTCTATAGCCAAACTAGAAGGACTAGTAAGCCTAAGAGATTACATGGTCAGGATGTCTAAGCAAAGTAAGTAGTTTGCCCAGGGGGGTATGCACTCTACCCTCCTGTAGAGATTATTTACAAACAGAGGAGCATATGCTTTAATTAAGGTGAGTGCAGTACATTTAATAATTCTAACCCAAAAGGAGTCTTATGGAAGACAACACCATTACTGACGCACCAGTAGTAGAAGAGGCGGAGCAATCCACTACCCCAGAAACTATTGAAAGCTCAGCGGAAAGTCTACGTAGCGACAGCCCACAAGCTGAAGTTGCAACCCCTGAAAAGGAAGACAATAACGAGGCGGAGCAATCCACTACCTCAACAGATGAACAAACATCTACAGACGACCAGGAACTAATAGACTGGGCGGAAAAGACAGGTCTTGATACGAAGGACCAGAATAAAATATTAAAAGCTTTGCGAGATACGCAGAAGAAGCTTCACGAGACCACTTCACAGGTTTCTACTTTAAAGAAGAACGTGAATGAAGATATTGGTAGCGGAAGTGACCAAGCAGTCGTGCAAGAAGCTAGAATATTAAACTTCTACAACTCTAATCCAGAAGCCAGAGCATTAGATAAAGAAATGGGAGAAATCTATAGCAGATACAGGGAAACGGACTCAGCCTTTGCTGACCACCTACTTGTGAACTTAGATACGCTACATCGACTAGCCAAAGCTGAATCAGCAGAAACTAGAGAAATAGCTGCTCGTCAAAAAGGGAAAGAAGACGCAATCAAACAAACTAAACAAGCTCAAGCCTCTTCTGCTCCACGGGCAAATGCAGTAACATCTGCACCCGAGAAAACAGAAATGACAAGTGAACGTGTGAATGAAATCATCGCAAGTGGAAAATACAATGACCACCAAGAAGAAATACTCGCATGGGAAAAACGTCAGTACGGTTTGTAGCTTATATCTTTAAGGAGATAATTTAATGGCATTAGGAACAAACCATTTAACGGGCACTACGCACGATACATGGGCACCAAACATTTGGGCATCCGAAACTCTAAAGGCACGTGAGAGCAATCTTGTTCTAGCACCTTTGGTAAAACGGTATGACCGAGACATCAAGAGCAAAGGTCAGACAGTAGAAATACCTAACCTTTCAAATCTAACAGCATACGCTAAAGCAGCTAACACTCAAGTTACTCTTAACGCTGTTACAGAAACTAAAACTACACTAGTAATCGACCAACACTGGGAAAGCTCAGTAATGATAGAAGACTTCGCAGATGCACAGTCAGCTTATGAAATGGCTGCACAGTATCGTGAAAAAGCTGGATATGCAATCGCAGAAAAAATCGACAACTTCATCGCTGTCGGAATGGATGCAGCATTTTCAGGAGCAGTTGGTGTAGCTGCAACACCACTAACATACGCAATCATCTTAGACGCTAAAGAACTACTTGACGTAGCTAAAGCACCTATGACAGAGCGTTACCTAGTTGTTGAACCACACGGTCACAGAGAACTCCTAGAAATTGACGAATTCGTTCGTTATGACGCTATGGGTGCATCTGGACAACCTTCTGGTTTCAAGACTGGTAAAGTTGGTACAGTAGTCGGTGCAGAAGTATTTATGAGCCAAAACCTTGTATCTACATCACACCTATACTTCCATAAGGAAGCATACGCAATTGCAATGCAAAAAGAACCTAAGTTCGAAATGCAACGCAAGACAGAATACTTGGGCGACCTAGTAGTATGTCAAGCACTATGGGGCGGCACAATTCTACGTGCAGACCACGGTGTAGTTGTAACAAGCTAATACTTGTACAATATAAATTGAGTCCTCCAGTCTCTCGGGGGGCTCTTTTTTTATGCTATAATAAAGTTACTAATAAAGGAGTGCAGCATGCCATCAGTAAAGAAATACTTAAAAGAACTAGAAAGCCTAGAGTCACCAGAACTCTCAAAGGAAGAAAAGTTAAAATATCTAACTGCTCAAATCGAAGGTTTCCAGACCCAGAGATACCGTTTCGAGGTAGATATAGAGATTGCTAAGAGATACATAGCCGTAGGAGAGAAAATGGAAGGCGAAGAAGCCTATACTGAGACAGGTGAGAATAAAATCATGGAATCAGTACAGAACCTACGTTCTATATTCCTAAGCATTAACAAGCTCATCTCTTTGAAAGAAGAACTAGAAAAAGAATAAGTGGTACAATGGAGTCATGAAAGATTTCGATAATTTAGTACAGACCCTCAAAGACAAGAAAGACCATAATATTGGTCGTGGTAAAGAGCTTGAAGACGTTAGATACGTAGTACAGGCTACTGATGCTGTCCAGAAGGCAGTTATTGAGACAGCTAAAGCCATAATAGAATCTCTTACTACAGATATACAGAATGTAAGGGTAACAAACAGCAAAGAGTCCATATCTACACCAGACGCATTAAAAGGTGCTAATACTGTCAAACAGGCAGTAGACAACCTAAAAGTAGTGCTTGAAGGTAAAGAGGTGGACTTTATGCCTATCCTGGAGCGTTTAGAGAGCGTAGAACAAGCGATAGGCAAACTTCCGACAGAATACCCATCCTTCCCAGAAATGCCTAAGGAAACGGCTGTAAACAACCTAAAAGAGATTACTAAGTGCATAGACGACTTAAGAGCTGATGTAAAGAAATTAAAGCTAGACCCTAAGATAACCGTAAAACCTACAGACGTAAAAGTGGAAGCTCCACAAGTCACCGTAGACATGAGCAAGCTGGAAGAAGTAAAAGAAGCCATAGAGGGCATCAATTACCCAGACACCTCTGCACTAATCGTTACTCTAATCAATAAAACGGTAGAAGTAACGAATAGTATCAATGAACTAGAGTTTCCTATACCTAACTTCCGTTCAGCGGACATTATTAATGCTGTAACAGGTAAATCTACAACTGTACCAAGAGTAGAGATAGACACAACCAACTCTCCTGTTATATACTTTGGTAAGGCAGAACCGTCTGCTAGCAGTAGTGAGTCCAAATGGCAGATAGCTAAAGGAGACACTACAAACGGCTTATCCAAATCATTCCCTGGTGGAGACACCACGTTCTCATACGTTTGGGATGATAGGGCTTCATTAACATATAATTAGGAGTAACATGCCAAAGAAAAAAGATGATGTAATCATCAAACCAAATAAAATTAAAATAGAACCTTTTAAAAAGGTAAAAAAGCTAATAGACAAAGTAAATAATAAACCAAAGAAGGATAAATAATAATGGCAAAATTTGTACCAGATGCAACCATAGATGCGATGCTTGACGTAATCGCAGACAACGTAGACGAGATTAACATCTGTTCTACGCAACCAACCACATTCGCAGAAGCTAACGCTACCTACGAACTAGGTTCAGTAACAGTAACTACTGGAGACGGTGGTGGAGACTGGACTATCGCTAACGGTGATACTTCAGGTCGTAAACTAACACTAGGAGAGCAAACTGGCGTATCAATCGGTACTTCAGGAACAGCAGCTCACATTGCAGGAACTAACGGAACTGATACGCTTTACTTCGTAACTACTTGTACTTCACAAGCAGTAACATCAGGCAACACAGCAACAATCCAAACTTTCGATATCGAAATACAAGACGCTGCTTAACAACTAACTCTAACAAGGAGTTAGCATGGCAGTAGATGAGAACAAACTTTCAAAAGAAGAAAAAGACTACCTAAAGGGTAGAGCTAGACCCCTATCTAAAAAAACCGTAAAGCTTACTAAAAAAGCTGGGCATGAGTGGAAGAACTTCGGTCTACCTGACGGAGATATAGAGATAGAGTCTGGTATCTGCCCCTGTACGGTATGCACTAAAGATAAAAAGCACGGTCAAACAATGCTTAGTTGCTACGAAGAAGACCACTTGTGCTGTAGTTCGGTGTGCACTTAAATGGCTAATCTATTCAAAGCCAGTGGCGGTACAATTACTCTCACACCGACTACTTCATGGGCTGCACCTAATGGACTATTCCCTACTACAGATATAGCTGGTACGGGTTATACGTGGACTAGCTCTACATCGACTATTACGTTACCCTCAACAGGACTTGCTGATGGTTACTTAGTAGTTGCTGCTTTCGAGTATGAAGATAGCTCTAACGGTAGGCACAACCCGTCTGGTAGGTTTATTCAAGCTAGCGGTACGGGTAACTTCTCAAGTAGTGCTAGTTCTGGCTATAACAGAGATACCTCAGAGGACAGGTCGTATGTACGTGCTTGGGGCTTTGTTGACAATCCTAGTGCAGGGGCTACGCTACAGTTCCAGTGGCACAGAGATACCGACCCGCCTACAGGTGGGACTGTTCGTTCAGAGTTACAGGTCATACCTCTCTATTACGCAGATGCAGGTATTTATAATTCAACGACTACAACCGTAACTGGTGGTACAACTCCTACTAAAGTACCTAGCCTCTCTGGTACAGACGGTACAAATATCACAATCGCATCTGATGTCGTATCGGTCACAGGAGATAACAAACGCTACCTAGTCTTTGGTGGGGTGTGGCATGAGGGAGTCGGTGCTACTCGTTCACAGCGTTGGTACGGACTTGGTATAGACGGTACTTTAGACGACTCTGCTAAGGGCTATGCTTATATAAGACAAGCTTCTGATGCTAACGGTGGAGAGATGTTCACTCAGATTATTGAGACATCAACCGCTACCCGAACTATTGAACTTATGCAGTATAGGGGTAATGGCGTTGCTAATGGTGACGGTGGTGCAGACGTAGACTCAGCCACCACTTCTGCAGCAGGTATACATGGGCTTGTAGTATTAGAACTTAATGATAATGCAGAGGTGTTTGCCTCACACGATAGTAACGTAAGTTCTGATTTGTCTGCCTCACCAACAGACCTAGACGTAAACGAAGTGACCGATTTCAATGATACGGCTTCATTCACTGATTTAGCCACCACATCTATAAATGCTGTTAAGACAAACGACTATCTATTTGGTGCAAACATATCGGCTGCTTCGAATAATGTTGCCGCTACCACAAGGTGGACTGCCTTTGCAGAGTTCCATGTAAACGGCGTAGAAGATACAGACTCCTTCGCTGGTGATTACATGAGAAATAACCAGAGTTCCATTGACACCTTTGGCTGGTCAGCTAACCTTATGGGTGCATTAGCTCTAACCGCTGGTGATGATGTAGGTGTATCTGTCACAGAACTTACTGGTACAGAGGGCGGTGGTAATGCCATATCCCCTGCTGGTTGGACAGGCTTCTGGGGAGTAAACCTAGACACTCTAGAGGCTGCTGGAGGTGATGACCACACAATCATATCTAACGATATATCTCTACCACTGACCACAGATAATGCAACAGTTGTAGACGAAGTTACAGTGTTTACATATTACTTTGATGCTAGCGATGCGAGTGCTTATGACCCTGATGGTGTTTGGGCTGACCTTAACGACGGATTTGACGGAAGCACAGGAACTCTAGCAAGTACTAGTACTATTGGTAGTAGTACTTCAAATTACTTGCTAGGGGAAGGAACAAATGCTCCATCAAGTGGAGACACTATAACTCAAGTACGAGCTAGGTTATATGACACTTCTTTTTCTATTGAAATGACCACAGAAATATATACAGACAGCAAAGGAGAATTGTTGGCTACACTCTTAACAGGGGGTGGTGGAAACAACTATACAAGTTATACAACTTTGTCTACGCCCACAGGGGGGTGGACCTGGGCTAAACTACAGGCACTAGAGTGTTTAGCCTTTGCTAGAGTAACTGCTGCACGTCAGAATAGGGTAGAACTAGAAGTAACGACAAACTCAAGTATTCACACCATAACCCCTCAAGATATTTCCTTATCTCTAACTGAAGACAACACCACGATAGACCCTTACCCAGACTGGAATTACACTTACGAAGATGAAGCAACTCTAGGTACTGACAGTACAGACCTAGCTAATACACTTACCACAGCTGAAAAAGGTGATGTGGAGCTAGATGACAACACCTACTTTGATTTTGAGGCAAGTGACAACGCTGTAAAGCTATTCAAATATACTCACACAAACTCTACTGACAATATAGAAGTCACTTGGAAGGGTAAAACAACTCTTGCTCCAAGTTCATCTACAGTTTATCTTCAGATTTATAAATATCCATCTGTTAGTACTTATTACTTTGATGGTTCTGATGCTGCTGCTAGTGATGGTGGTTCTGATTGGAGCAACGTAACTAATGCAGATGACGGTAGTACATCCACACTGGCATCTGTATCTGTAGAGAACTCGTCATTATTAAGTATTGATGGCACAGACGCACCATCTTCGGGAGAATCAATTACACAAGTAAGGTACAGAGTATATGGTTCATCCGAAAGGGATGAAGAAGTTGGTATTGATACTGATGGTGGTGCAGAAAACTTGGGCTATTCTTACACTGCGGTTCCTACTGGTGCAGTTAACGCTTGGGGAAGTTATCAAACACTATCAATACCGAGCGGTGGTTGGTCGTGGACTAAAATACAAGCACTAGAGTTTTATTGTTATACGCTATCTGGCGGCTCTAATAGTACGCATATTGGTAAGGTAGAAATAGAAGTAACTTCAGGTGGCTGGGAAACTCTAGATTCGGATAATACAACTGCTGTGGATACCGAGTTTACATTAACTGGTACTAAAACTACTGGATTATCAAACTATTATTCTTCTGACGTAGTTTCAGCTAGGGTTTATCAGGTGGTAGTGTAATGGCTGTATATACTTATTATTTTAACGCTTCAGATGAAGGTCCTAGTGACCCAGATTCAGAGTGGACTTCGGACAGTAACCTTTTTGATGGTTCTAGTAGCACTGCCGCAGCCAATAACTCCATAGACAACGGCACAGATAGTTTTGGGGAGCTTTCAGGCGGTGGTACCAATGCTCCGACTAGCGGAGACACTATATTAAGTGTAAAAGCTAGAATATATGCCGCAGATGCCTTTGACACAACAAATGTATTTGCAGCTATTTATACTGATGGTAAATCAGAGTTACTGGGAACACCGAGGAGCAACAGCTCAGACTACGCTAATCCGACTGCTGGAGCAGACGTAACACTAAATACTCCCACTGGTGGTTGGACTTGGGCTAAACTATCAGCTCTAGAAGTGTACGTATACTACAATGGTGGCTTGGCTGGTTTTCAGGTAGCATCTTTAGTAGAACTAGAGGTTACTGATTCTTCTCAAACCTTATCTACAGACCAGGTACTCTTTAATTTTACAGAACCTACAATACCATTAATAACTCAAGACGCATCTCAAAACTTCACAATAGACACAACAAGCATTACTCAGAACCACGCTATAGGTACAGACGATATAGCGTTTAGTACTGGTGTAGATGATGGGAGTATAGGACAGAATCACGTACTACCTACTCAGGACATATCTCATACATCCACACTTGATGGCAGTGCTATTACTCAAAACCATGTAATAGTTACTCAGGATATAAGTAATGTATTTACAATAGATGAAGCAGGTTTAGACACCAACACACAACTGTATGTAGATGATGTAGGCAGTGTATTCACTATTGAAGGCACAGCAATTACCCAGAACCATATATTCACTCCAGATGATATATCCTTTGATACTCAGGTAGATGATGGAGGGCTTAGTCAGAACCACGTAATTGATACACAAGATATAAGCTTAGCAAGTTCAGTAGACACTGCTACTATCACACAGAACCATATAATACCTACGGACGATATTCAATTCACTACCTCAGTAGACAGCACCGACCTAGTAGAGAACGTAACTATTGCTACAAATGACATTACATTTACAACTTCAGTAGATGATTCAGGCGTAGCCATAAATGTAGATATAGTTCCTCAAGATATAAGCCACTCACTAACTATGACTGGTAGCAGTCCCGTACTAGATGAAGCTGGTGAGCCTATACTTGACGAATCAGGTGAGCCTATAACTGATGAAGCAACTGATGTAGGGCTGATAATCAACTACAGCCTAGATACTGATGATATTAACTTCATTACACAAGTAGATGATGCTGGCTTAATCCAAGACCACGTACTTACCCCTGAAGATATAGCCTTCCAGCAAGCTATAGACGGTACGGACATAACTCAGAATCATGTAATAAACCCTGACGACCTACTCCACCTATTCACAATAGATACCACAGACCTAGAGCATAACTACAACCTTGCTATAGATGATATAGAGCACACAATAACACTAACCAATACGGTAGTAGAGAACACCAATCACTACTTAGCCGACAGCGACATATCCTTCGGTCCTTCCAAGAAAGATTTCTACTTCGATAGTGATGGGAATATTTACTGGGTAATAGACCATAACGTAGGATTAGTCGAGAAAGTATAATAGAATATAGATATGGGAAAAATTACAAACTACACAGAACTAGCAGAAGCACCAGCAGATGACGACTTATTCGTAATGGTGGATGTTTCAGATACTACTATGTCTGGAACTGGCACAACTAAACACGTAAAGAAAAGCAACCTCGGTGGAGGAGGAAACCCATATGGAGCACAAACTATAGTTCCTGACGACTACACCAGTGTAGGAGAGGCTATAGCTGCTTCCACATCAGGGGATACTATATTTGTAAGAAACGGAACGCACGATGAAATTGCATCTAGAACTGTAACTCAAGGCAGAGTAAACATAATAGGTGAGAGTCATCTAGCTGTAATAAAGTTCGGAAATTATTCATGGTCATTTAGTAACTACAAACGATTCAATATATCAAATCTTTATTTAAATTTTAGTGGTACAGGTTCTATAACGGATGGCGGAGTTACATATGATGGCTCTAGTATTACTAATTGCTACATTACTATTAGTGGTACGAACACCTCCCCAATCAATCTCAACAAACGTGCTTGTAGGTTTATGGGCAATCACTTATGGATTGGCGGTTTACTAAACGGTCCAATGATTACTGTCGGTGGTCAATCCAATCAAGTAACTGATAACATTTTTGACTTTTATCAACCAAAGTCAGCCTCTACTGTAGTACAGGTGTCTGGTGAGAATAACTCAGTTAATAATAATATTTTTAGAGGAGACTATGTAAGAACTAATTCATTTGCAGTAAGTCTATCTGGCACAAATAATAGTATTGTTGGAAATGTAATAGAGGGAGTTTGCAGCGGCATACAGGTTAATGGCTTTTACAATACAGTCTCAAGCAACAATGTAAACATTCCAGCTTCAGCAACTGGCATTGAAATAACTAAAGGTAGAAATACTGTTACTGGTAATATGGTACGCGGTTATCAAGGTAATTACGGCATTTTAATTGGCTCATATGATGTAACAGTAACTGGTAATACAGTATATAGCGGTGATACAGCTACTGGCTCAGGAATAGCAGTAGAGCTTGCTGGCGATACCAATAACGTAATTACTGGCAACAGGTCATCAGGGTGGCTACATGGCGTAAACATAGTGGCAGCAGCCACCGACATAGTAGTAACTGGTAACAACCTAAAAAGCAATGGAACATCACTAACCGACAATGGTAGTGGAACCATTAATTCAGGAAACGCAACCTAGAAGAAACATGGTAGAATAAAGATATGGCAAATACACTAGCAACAATCAGACAAACAGTAAAAGACAGATTAGTAGACCAGAACTTCTCTTCTGCATTAATTGACCAATTCATTAATGATGAACAAAGAGAAATACTAAACTACTACGACCTACCATTTAACAGGGCTACCGTTGTACATACTTTGGTACAGGGAGCATCTCAGTTTGACCTTCCAGTAGGACACCAGAAGACTAAAATCCTCCGTATTACAGCACCAGAGAGCTACGACACAGACGTAACACGCTTCTACCTACCTTACGGGAAGTTCAGAGAAGCTTTCCAGGAGACATCAGGATATTCAGAGAGTATTCCTCGATGGTGGACAATTTATAACAACGAGATTATCTTCGCATGGGACTCAGATAGAACATTCACTTTCCAACACGACTACTTAAAGGCTGCAACTGCACTAGAAGATGATGCAGACGAACCTGACATACCTGAAGAGTTTCAAGAAGTCTTAGTATTAGGAGCACTAGTAAGGTGTTACGAGACTAATGACGATAACGACATCGCTCAATACCAACAGGGTAAAAAGAACCTCCTAGTAGCAGCTCTGCTTAAACGCTTCAGCCCACAGCAATCAGGCAAGGTAGATGTGTTACGGAATACGAATAGAGGTATATAATGCCGTCACGCTCAAGATTCACAAGAGAAGTACCAAAAGCACCTAAAGGAAGAAAACTAAGCTCCAACATTGTAAAAGACGTTAGGGGTTATAACTCTACAGACCCTTATTCAATCCTTAAAGACTCTACCTCTCCATACCTTCGTAACGCACGTATGTACAAGTCAGAAGATACTCGACAGGTAGCTATCTCCACACGTACTGGAGAAGAGGCGTTTTCAATCCCAGTGGGTGAAACCCTAGATGATAGTGAAACAGCGGTTACAGGTGCCTCTACGATTGATGTAGACAATGTAAACATAAGGTCACAGCCTTTCACTACTACTACAGCTGGAGTCTTATCTAAAGTAGCTATCGGAGTAGACTCAGCAAACACTAGAGGACCACTACAGGTAAAGGTCTATACAGACTCAGCAGGAGTACCTAGTACGCTACTAGCTTGCTCTTCAATCGTATCTAGTTCTGTTCCAGGCTCACCTGATTATGTAGACGTATTATTCATAGAAGCACCTACTCTGGATGCAGCAACAACTTATCACTTAGTATTACAGTCTCAAGAGCAAGGAGACGTATTCACGTTCTCAACTACAACCAACACCACAGACGCAATAGCATCAATAGACGCAGGTGCAAACTGGACAGCAACTACCTACGCTATCAACTTCAAACAGTACTATGCTTCAGCTGGTGGAGTAAAAGGTGGAATAAGATTCTCTCCATCAACAGGAGCTAAGGTTTATTTCTTCGCACATGGCGATAACATCTACTCAGCGGATAATTCCACTGGAGTAGTCACTTCTCAGGTGGGTTCACTAGACTCTTCTGCAGAAAAAGTGAGAGTCGCACAATATGACGATGCTGTATTTGCAGTCAATGGCTACGATAACCTACACAGAAGTACTGGAACTACCTTCACAGACATATCAGGAACCTCTACTACTACAGTCTTCAGCAACATTATCAATCACAGGAACCGACTATTCGGAGTCAAGGCTTCAGAACCTACACGCATTGAGTGGTGTAACCTTGCAGACTACACAACATGGGAGGGTACAGCCTTTGCATATGTACCAGAACCTAAATCTTCAGACCCTATAACGGGCTTAGTGGGATACCAAGATGACCTAGTTATATTCACTAGAGACGGCAAGCACAGACTTATAGGCGATTACTTGGAAGAGTACCAACTTGAAGAGGCTTACGGAAACATGGGTGCTATATCTCAGGAGGCTATCTGCCAGGATGAGAACTACATCTACTTCGTGGGTACTGACGGACACGTATACCAATGGAATGGAAACGAAGACGTACAACTATCACGACCAATAGAGGCAGACCTAGATGACATAGCAGATATAGACAACGTAAGACTTACTTATTACAACGACAGAATCTATTACTGGTTCCAGACTTCAGGTAGTACAGACTATGACGGATGCTTCGTATACGAGACTAGATTTAAAGAATGGTTCTACGACACTAACCGAAACATCAACGGTGCTATGCTAATGCCACAAGAAAACAGCATTAAGTACTTCTCATCTAGAATGGGAGCTATCTACTCAGACTCAGAGAATCACTCAGACCTAGGTAGACCGATAGAGTTTGAATACCACACCAACTACTTCGACTTCGATGCACCAGACAACTTCAAGCAAGTAAGAAGAATGTACCTTCACTTCCGTATACCTGTATGGAGAGGTGTTACATATATAGGCACAGACCTAGACTACCGAAACCAGCCAGAATATAAAGAACTGATGATTGAACCAACGGAGACAGGTACGATAGTGGGCTCATTCGTACTTGGAGACGGCTCAGAATTAGGAGCAAGTGAACAGTACTACCGACACAGGATTAACTCTCCAGGACTAGCTACAGTATTCCAGATAAGGATAATGAAAACAGGAGTAGATACACCAGTCTATCTAATAGCTCACTCTCAATACTACCGTAACCGAAGACCTGCATAATGAAGAGATTAACCCCGATTATCCAGAAGGAACTTACTCAGGTAGACCAGAACTTCAGAAGAGTAGGTAGGGGCGTAAACGAGATACGTACAGCTAGTGACACTACTAATACTCGTATAGACAATTTAACAGCCACAGTGGGTACAGTAATACGTTCAGTTTTACCAACAACTTTTACATCTACAACTTCACCTTCTTATCAAGATACTGGGCTTGATGTAACTCTACCAGAACCAGGAACATATATTATTCATTGTGATTTAAGAATTGCTACTTCTTCTACTGCTAGTACGTATGCAACAGTACAGCTTTATAATGAAACAACCTCTACTGAAGTAACCGACTCACACAGGATTAGTGGCTATCCAACAGCATCTAATCAGACAACCATTACACTAACAGAGGTGGTAACAACCACTACAGCAGATAATGTAATACGAGTAAATATGAAACCAAGTGCCGCTGTAACAGTAATACTCTATAACAACTCAGCAGGTACTAGCGTGATGATAGCTCAGAGGGTAGCATAATGACTTGCTTTAAGACCATAAGATGTAGCATAATAATAACTGTAGTATAATAGGAACAATATGTCAGCAACACCACCACAATTTACAGCACCAATGATAGACACAGCAGCCAAAACTAAAGCTCTTGACGGCATCTACAATCCACAAAGTCAATTTATAGAAAGTCAAATAGAACAACTTCCACAATATTATGGAGCACAGAAGGCTTCTATCGAACAGGCTAAGACTAATGCCTTCAGAGATATAGGCGATACAGCACAGAAGAGGGGCATGTTCTTTAGTGGCTTCCAACCTGCAGAGAACGCTCGCTACTTAGGTGAGAAATACCTTCCTGGACTAATGGAAGTAGATAATCAGATGAACCGAGAACGTCAGGGCTTACTAGGACAAATAGTAGGACTTAACGCTGACCGTGGACAACAGATGCTTGGATACTCAGATAAGAATGATGACCGAACCTACGATGCAGCTGGAATGAACTACAACACTAACACTGACTGGTGGAATACTAACCAACAGTGGGGTAGAGACGATAGGCTGCTGGCTGAAGCTAACGCAAGAGAAGATGCAATCCGAGCAGAACAAAATGCTATAGATGAATCACAATTCTCTAGGTCAATGGCTACAACTAGAGGCTCAAGTAGCTACACTGGTGGCGGTGGCTCTGAAACCTCTAGGGCTTCAGCAGCTAAAGTATACGGTGATGCACTAGCTTCTAGGGTTGGTGGAGATGGCAATGTTAGCCCAGAATCATATAGACAGGCAAGAGCCCAATTTGTTATTGATGGTGAGGGTGATGGAAGGGCATTTGATGATGCCTTCTGGAAAACATACGTGAATGAAGACCACTGGCAAGATTATATAGTGTATGACGAGTAGGGGTTGTTATGTCATGGATAAACAGAAACGACTTTTACCTCTCACAAGACGAACGAGTAAAGAAGTACTCTAGACAAAGGTCAGAACGTGTCAAACAAGAAATGTCTTCTGAAAACTTCAGAGGTCATCCTTACGAAACAACACTAAAGACAAATGCAGCCAATAAGTTTAGAGACAAATTTTTCGAACAAACAGATAACAGCAACGCCTTCTTTGGTATAGCTAGTGGACTTAGAAAAAGAGCTGAAGCTGGAGACGAAGAAGCACAGTATAAATATAAAGCCATCTTTGACGATGAACGCTCTAAGAAGTTCCTCCAACCTAATGACCCAGTAGACAGAGTAAACCCTAATACTAGCAATGACTTCTTCTCTCAGAAGTCTAGACAACAACTACCTACTAGCCCGATGCAACCTACTCAGAGACCATCTATGCTCAGTCCTCTCGCTCCTACTCCAGTAAACAAGAGACCAGAAGAACCAGAGGGTGGCTATGGTCCTCAAGACGTAGGCTTTAAAGAAGTACATTCTCCTGGCACTCAATTATCAAACATGGAAAAGGCTGGCGTAATGGGTGTAGGCTTCCTTCAAGGTATAGCACAGCCATATCTACGTGGTGCTAGGTACATGGATAGACAGATAATGCAGAACAGAGACACACAGAACTTCGATAAACAGACAGACTTAATAGACACTCTAGGACAACAAGTGAAGATGTTCAGAGGAATCATAGCTAGCGATACTGCGACTCCTGCACGTAAAAAGAAAGCCGTAGAAGAGATGAACGCAGCGATGGCTAAAATGGAATCTATCGTAAAAGACCAAAGAGGTTATGCGGAAGACTATGCAAACTGGGGAGACAACAAAAGAGTAGCAGGTTCAGTAGGGGAAATGGGGCTAGACCTACTAACAGCTGGCTCAATAAGGGCGGCTTCTAAGCTTCCTGCAGGTGCAAGAGCACTTCAGACCTTTAATACTGGTGTAATTGGTGGTACTGGTATGGGAGCTACAAGTGCTGTACAAGACGATACAGACGTAGCCTCAGGTGCTATGAAAGGTATGCTATTCGGTGGTGCTCTAGGTCTTGCTGGTGCAGCTGCTCCGTCTATAGGTAAAGCATTTACTGGCTCCGCTGGTAAGGGTGTTAAAGTCACCAAAACTTATACTAAGGGTGGTGAGAAGCTAACCGATGTAGTGGTAAACGGTAAAACAACTAAGGGTCTACCTGAAGACACCGTGGCTGCTCTTATGAACTACAAAAGCGGTGGACTGATAAGCAAGATGCAGAACCCAGTACGTAAGTTCGAGAACAAGATAGCTCCATGGGTAGGTAAGAACATAAGCAGACCTGTAAGACAACAGGTTAATAGGATTCCAGGTGCTAAGAAAGTTATAGATAGAGCTGGTAGCATTGTAGACCAGATAAATGAAGTTAAACTACCTTACAGAGGTCTCAAGGATGCTGAAGGCAATAAGATTACAATGAAGATGGATGAGTTTGCTACCGAGATAAACAAATCTAACAGTGTTGCTATGAGTAAGCTTACTAAAGACCCTAACTTCAATACACTAGTAGAAATCCTCCAAGCTCCTAAAGGCAAGAAAGCTCAAAAGGCTCTCATGGAGGACTTAGGTAAGTTCGTAAGTAAGAAACAGGACATTATAAACAACAATAAGCTAGTTGCTACTGGTGCTAAGATTGGAAAGATTAAGAAGGTTCCTAAAGGTACTAAAGTCCAACAGCAGTACTACGATGCTATGAACAAGATGACTAAATCTCCTATCTCAACCCTCTACGAAGCAGGTAGGATAGATAAGTACACCTACGAGAAGTGGATGGCAGACGATGACTATACCCGTGTACAGAGAGAGATAGACGAACAGTTCGGTAACACGACCTTTAATGGTGAGAGTAGTGCTATTAACAGGGGTGGAAATGTAGAGATGAAACTCAAAGGGGACCAGAGCCAAGAAGCAGTAGAGCCTCTAGCCGCACTTATGGACTTCTATATGAGAACAGAATCATCACTAGCCAAGAGAAACTTCGGCAAGTACCTTAAAGAAGTAGGACAGCAGCACAAAGTTATAGGCAAAGCTAAAGTATCCTCAGCTAACGTCAAGATACGTAAAGAAGCTATAGGAGCTATGCTACAGAACTCAGCCTTCAAGAAAGTGCTTACCAGGTTCCAGAAGTCTCAGAATAAATACATAAGGAAGATACAGACAGAACTAAATGGGCTAAACAAAGAAGGACTACAGAAAGCTCTTAAATCAGATAAAAAAGGTATGCCTAACTTTAGTCCTGAAGGTCTTAAACTATTAAAACAGAAAGATGTTAAAAACTTTGCTAATTCTTTAGTAGAACTTAATAATAAAGATTATAACCTATTAAAGAAAATGATAGGAAGAAGAGATAAGAAGTTAGTTACAGCATTAGATGAATTAGATGTAATACGTAAAGATATAGAGATTAGTTCTGAGTTTAACAAGACTATGAAAGATGTCCTTAAGAAGCATGCTGACTTAGACCACGCTGGCAAACCTATGCTTAAGGTGTGGAACGATGGAGTCCAGGAACTATATGAGGTAGACGCTGGTACATTTAGACAGCTTAACGGCATGTCCAATAAAGTTATGGGCAATACTGCCAGGGCTGCTATGCAAGCTAACCGTATCCTTAGGTTCGGTGCTACAGCAGGAAACCCTTCATTCGCAGCAGCTAACGTAGTAAGAGACTTCTTTACTTCAGCTATTCATACCGATGACATATTCGCTACTCACAACCCTATGGCAGTAGGCAGGAGTCTTAAAGAGACTATAGCTAAACCAATAGGTAGGAGCACTCTAGGGAAACTCGGTAAGAAGGATAGCTTTATTAACAATATGCTACAACCATCTGATGAGTTCCAGCAGTTCCTAATTAAGAACCAGAACATTACTAGAGCAGACCTAGGTAAACAGCTAGATGCAACTATAGGTGAGGTACAGAAGATAATGGGAGTTAAGCGTGATTCTCCTCTACAGACATGGGAAAACGTAGTATCAGGCTCAGAGTTGTTTGGTCGCTACCAGAACTTCAGTGGAACACTTAGAAAAGAGATAGCTCAGGGAGACGGCAGCGTAGCATCATTCTCTAAGGCACTATCTACAGCTAACAGGGCTTCCGCCAAGAACTCCATTAACTTTGCTAACCAGAGTGAGTACGCTAACGCCATTAAGATAATGAACCCATACTTAAACGCTGGTATACAGGGTTCTAGACAGTTGGGGCGTACATTACTAGACAAACCTATTACCGCATCCTTCAAGATAGTTAGTGGTGTTATAGCTCCTGTAATGGCTGCTACCTACTACAACCTAGCAGACCCAGAGAGAGCAGAAGTATATGCTTCAATGCTAGCTACTAACCCTGCTGAAGTAGAAAACAACCTCATCTTTGTAAAGGGTGATGGAAACGTCATAAAGTTACCTCTACCTCCTGGTATCAATAAGTTCGCTAACCCCTTCAGGAACGCTATAGAGGCAGAGTATGTAGGAGACCAACAGGGCTTCAAGGATAATGCAGTAGACTTCATGGGAGCATTTAATCCGTTTGGAAATAGCAAAAGTGAGGCTCTAGGAACACTCCTACCTCAACCATTGATACCCGTAGTTGAAGATGTTACCAACCATAGCTTCTTCTACGATGATAATATAGTCCCAGAAAACATGGAGTTTACTCCAGAGGAAGAGCAGTACTACAACAGTATTCCTCAGTCAGTAAGAGATATAGCTAACATACTTAACATCTCACCTATAAAAGCACAGCACTACATTAGAGGCTATACAGCAGGTGTAGGTACTGGTGTCTTCGGTACAGCAGATAAGATACTCGGAAGAGAGAGTGGTACTCAGTCCTTTGATGACCAGATACTTAAGAGATTCTACAAACCAGACGCTAATAAGGGCGTGTCCAACACTTACTATGACGGTAACAGGGACACTAAAGGTAAGGATGAATTAGATGGAGTCAAAGAATACACCACTAAATCACTTACTAAGCTAGTAGGTCAGGGTAAGATAGATGAAGCCAGCAAGAAAGCCGTAGAATACAACGCAGAAGTAGACAGAGCTATAGATGCCCTTACTAACAAGTACGGTAGATACGATAGTCAGGCATACGAAAATGGTGACAGTATGAAAGAAATCAGACTAGGCTTACTAGAAGCTATGAAGTTTCCAGTAAAAGATGGAAGATTAACTGACGGTTCAATAAACTCACGAAAGAAAATATACGATGAGAGAAACTAAAAACATGGTAGAATAAACATATGGGATTAATCAGCTACACCAAAATCAAAGACGGAGACTCAGCAACAGGCACACTGTTCAATAGTCCCCTAGAAACTATTTATAACGAATTTAACGGAAACATAGGCTCTGTAAACATAGCTAATAACGCTGTAACAGGGTCTAAGATAGCAGATGCTACAGTAACGCCAGCTAAACTAGATACAAGTCAGAAGTTCACTCTAGTAGCTACCGATACAATAGTGTCATCTTCAACAATCACACCGACTACAAGCGTAGATATGTTCACGGTCACAGCTCTAGCAGCTGCAGCAGACGTAGAGGCTCCTACAGGAGTACCTATAGAAGGTCAGACACTTTTACTTAGAATCAAAGACAATGGAACAACTAGAGCACTTACTTGGAACGCAATATACCGACCAGTAGCAGTAGAGCTACCAGCCGATACAGTAGCTAGTAAAATTATGTATGTAGGTGCAGTTTATAACAGTACAGAAGTAAAGTGGGATGTAGTAGCTGTCGGAATAGAGGAGTAGAAAATGGGCTTACTATGGTCGGGTGAAATTGCTTCCGCAGCCGAAGCTGATGCACCCTACAGTATCTGGGGTGAAATATATGCAGGTGTTTCTCGTACTAATAATACAGTTACAGTAACAGGCTTCTATGTAAGACACAGAACTACAGCTGGAGGTGCAAACTGGGACTCGCCTTGGTACACAGACGCTTATATCAATGGTGGTCAGGTTTTTAATGATGTACAAACAAAACCCACTACTGGTATAGGCGTAGTTATAGGCACAACCTGGTACAGTTCAACGTCAACTAATAGTAGCGGAATAGGTGTAGGCACTGGCGGAGGTTCAATAGGAGTAAGTGCTAACTGGCTCAGTATTTACTATGGTGACTCATCAGGACAACAAGGAGCTTCCGTAGCTTACCCAGCCGCAGGAAGTCCATCTGGTACTACTGGAGCTCCATACAGCATTGCAACTACAAGTATAAAAATAAAAAATGATGTTACTAACTGGGGTACATACTGTACTGCTGGTTCAGTACGCTCTTATCGTGCAGACAATTCAGGTTTTTCAGGACAAACTTATATAGGTACGACAGATAACGCTGAAGTAAACCATACAGGACTAACCTCTAATGATGAATACTGGTTCAGAGGATGGATGAGCAACGGTGCTGGTTTATCAAATTACCAAGGTTCTACTAGAACTGCGGTCACTCTACCTCTAGCACCAGTAGCATCAACTCCTTCAAGCATAAAATCTAATAAGGTTACTATACCTACTACTATAGATACTGGTGGTGGTAAATACCCAATCACTAAACAATATCGTATCAAAGAGACTGCTGGCTCATATGGAAGCTGGACTACCTATACTGGTGATGACCTAACAATTACAAGCCTGTCTCCTAAGACAGACTACACAGTGGAGCTTCAGTCAGTAACTACAGCTGGAACTACAGTAGGTACGACTACTAACTTTATAACTAAAACAGCATCTGGCAACTTCTTACCGTTGATGATGGGCTAATCGTGACTAAATCACAAGACGTTGTAATTGCAGAGATGAGGAAAGACATCGAATATATCAAGAAAGCTGTTGATGAGATTGTAGAACACAACGTCACTAAGGCAGAGTATTACTCCCTTAAACGCAGAGTAGCACTACTAGAACGTGCTGTCTGGGGCGTGGCTGGCTTTATTGTGATGTCAGTGATTGGGTATA
>Ga0099847_1000188_pt1 | contig 20263 bp, 27 predicted proteins | sample CB_VirMetaG_2_FD_78178 | JGI IMG/M metagenome (GOLD analysis project Ga0099847, IMG submission 78178) | Freshwater to marine saline gradient viral communities from Chesapeake Bay - CB_1504_2 Viral MetaG | ecosystem: Environmental > Aquatic > Marine > Coastal | place: USA: Chesapeake Bay...
AAATACACTTTCTTAAAGGCAGACCCTGCTAGCCCTAGACTATAGAGCATACGTTCATGCTCGGGGCGATACTCAATCATACGCTCCGTAAGCTCGTAGTTCATGTCCGCCTTGACGCGCTCAGCTGCCTCTAATTTATCTTTATCTTCTTTACCGAGGATTTTAACTCGAACAGGCCCTGCGGCAGGGAAAGTTTCGCTCATTGTTTCCGCTTGAAAACGGATCGCGGCCTCGGCGAGGATCGTAGAGAACACCCCGCACGCGCCCTCCCACGGGTCTGTACGCTCTTCGTACTTGAAACCTAGGACATCCAGCCCCTTAACGAAGCTGTCCGCCCAGTCCTTACGGCTCTCAATATCTGTATCAACATGGCCCACCAACTCGCTTGATATACGAGTGAGTTCCATATCATCTAGGGACTCAGCCAAGTTATCATCAAAAGCTGTAGGCCCTACATCTTCGCCAGGGACGAGAGTGATCTCTACGCTGCCGTCATCCATAGTAACCATATCGGGATTGACAATATCAATCTCAAACCCTGCGCTCGTATCGTCCATCTCAGATTCTTCTTCAAGTCCGAGTGGTGCTGCGTACAGCCCTTTTTCAATAGCCATGGTCTATCCTCTAATAGTAGCCGCCCCGGCGTTGCTTGAAAAACCGAATAGGGTCAGGTTCATCTGAAGGTAACCTAATAAACCCGCCCTGTCTAAACCGCATAAGGGCCATAACGGTAGAATCTACCAAGTCATCATGGCTCATAAAGGGGAATCCGGCAATCTCTTCTACAACCTCTTCCGCCCAACGGGTTTGAGGGACCCATACCATACCGGAAGCTACTATGTCCGCCACGGAATTTAGGCGGGCTAGCTTGTCCCCCGAACCCCTGTGGGGGGTGTACTCTTGGACAGGTAGTCCCATACGTCGCATTTCTTGGTATATGGCTGTACCGGCGCTCTTCTTCTCAACAATAAACGAGTCAGGCTCCCAATCAGCATATTCCTGCATAGACAGTTCTTTTAGTTCTGGGAACTCTAGTCGGTCTTTTATACTGTTGAGTAGAACGATGTGGTGTGCGTTTTCCTCTTCGTTAAAGAACACTCCCCATGTTGTAAGGGCCGTGTAGTCCGCTCGGTTGTGTTTTTCTGCTGCGGCGTCCAACGACATTATAATGTATTCGCATTGAGGAGCGTCTTCGGACTCCCATGTGCGCCACCACTCGCGCTTGACGATAGATGCCTCTTCTGCGGTGGGGTGCTGTTGGTACTGTGCATTCCATTGGAAGACCGGCATCGACGCTTTGGTGCGCAACAGCGCATCCATATCAAAGAACTCAGGCCATAGCGGCTTCTGTGTGGTGCCACCGTCGCTATCGTCAACATCTAGTATAGCGGGAAACTCTACGACCTCGTACTGGTCGGATAGGGTGTTCTGCGCCATGTCTCGCGTGACGCGCCCGGTGAGGTCGTCCATATGCCATCGGGTTTGGATAATCGCCACCCTACCCCCCGGCATAAGTCGGGTTCGTGCCCCGAAGGTAAACCACTCATAGGCTTTCTCAAACACTCCAAAATTTCCGTTAATGACATCTTGTTCGGAATGGGGATCGTCAACGAGCAAGAGGTCAGCGCCACGGCCAGCAAGGGCAGAGCCAATACCACACGCATAATACTCACCCCCGGAGTTGGTGTTCCACCTACCGGCGGACTTAGAATCAGATGCAAGGCGTACAGTAGGGAATATGTCCCGGTACGCGTCTGAGTTGATGAGGTTTCGTACCTTCCTACCAAAGTCCACAGCTAAATCGGTGGTGTGCGACACCATCATAACTTTCTTATCAGGGTTGCGCCCAAGAAACCACGCGGGGAAATATATAGACACGAGCTGAGATTTACCGTGTCTGGGCGGGATATTAACGCAAATACGGTCTTTATCGCCCCCCTCGATATCCATTAACATGTTACCGAGTATACGATGGTGCTTACCGACGATGTAATCTGGCTGCATATGCTGACAGAAGGCGATAAGATCGTTGTACGCGGTCTCGTTATGTTTACGGTTGGCTAGTTCATCCACTAAATTGTCTAGTTCGGCCACTTCTTCGGGAGAAAAAGCGTCTAAATTAGCCAGCATGTGCTCTATCTCGGGTTCTGTGAACTCCAGAGCTTGATTCATACCGCGTCTTCTGTAGCGGGGCCTAGCTCAGCGCTTACATCAATCGCTTCGCCGTCAATCAGGATGGGCTCGGCGTCGTCTTCCGCAGGATTTACGAGTTTAGCTAGCTTAGAACGCAGTTTATCCCGTAAATCATCCGTAGACTGGTGTGTCACAGTCACTTCTGACTTCTCTGAGAATAACCCAACGTCCGAAATCTTACCTAACAGCTCTAACGCGCGGACCCGGACACGAGGATCGGGGTTATCCGTCTCTAGAATGAGCTTATTCGTGACCATATGCCGAATTTGTGCCGCATTTTCGGCAACAAGGTGCCCAAACTCCTTCAAAATACTGTTCGTAGCGATTATTGACGCCGGTGTTAGGGTCGCCGCACGTTTTAGAGTGATTTTCTTGGTGGTACCAAGGGGATCAGCAGCATATTCGCTAGTAACTATAGCTGCTATGTCTTTATCTTCGGCGGAAGGTTCAACATCCAGGCCGTGCTCAGCCAACTCCGCAGCCGTGTTGGCTGCGGCGTCAATGTATTCGCTGAGATCATCGTAGTCAGCGCCCTCTGGCACCGCCACCCCAACCTCTGGCTCTACGGCAATAGTCATACGTTTTGCAGGCCCATCAGTAGCAGTTGTATACGCTACATATATTAACCGTGCCCCCCTATAACACTGAAGATACACGAGGGCAAGTAGGGGCGTAAGAAATAAAAAGCGTGACCCTTCCGCAGTACCAAGTTAAAGTTTGTGTAAAGGGAGAGCAAACAATGCAACATGTGACGTTAGAGAGCTATACGCGACGGCAGGGTGCCCGAGCAGGTGATACCTTGGTGGACGACATCGCGTATTTCGCGCGAGTATCGAACCCAACAAGCCAGATATCGGGCCTAAACAACCAGGGCCTCATCAACTACCTCATCCGGCACAAACACTGGTCGCCGTTCGAGATGGCGCACCTGACACTAAAACTAGATACCACGCGTGATATCTCACGCCAAGTGTGCAGGCACAGAAGTTTCGCGTTTCAAGAATTTTCACAGCGCTACAGCGCCACCGAAACCAACGGTGATCGCCGCGAGGCACGGCTTCAGGACCACGTTAACCGCCAGAATAGCCTTGAGACTGATGATGAAGGCTTGGTCGGTTGGTGGCGTGACGTTCAAGACAGTCTGGTGGCGTCCACATTCGACGCCTATGATGCAGCCCTGAAGAAGGGGTTAGCCAAGGAGGTCGCGAGGGCCATCTTGCCAGAAGGCCTGACGTTCACCCGGCTCTATATGTCCGGCTCAGTGCGATCTTGGATACATTACATCGAATTGCGAACGGACCCCTCCACGCAAAAAGAGCATCGAGACCTAGCCCGCACGGCTGCGTTAGCCATTGAACCCGTATTCCCAATGATCCGGGATTTTGTCCAATGAATGTCGAAGTCGAGCCAGTCAATGATCGCCCAGGCTTCGTCCGCCTGACAATCCGAAACGCTGAGACCCATGGCGTAAATGGAGCGACGATCCTCCAAGACGCATCGACCGTGCTGCCGTGGGCTATCGCGTCGCTCATCATTCCTCAAATCCACAGCGCCAGCGTGGTCGCACATCAGGCGGAGAACGAGGCGAAGGATGCCGAGATAGCAGCAATGAAGGGGGGTAAGTGATGCCTGATAGTTTCGCTACGCGTATGATGCGTATCCGGGCAATAGACACCGGGACCCCAAAACACCTAGCGCTTCTGCAGGCTACGGAAGCAATCACCGGGATCGACGACTTTCTTAGTAGGTCCAGACAAAGAAAACACGTTCGGGCTCGTCAGACACTAATGTGTGCCGCCCGTATGTATGGGGCTACCCTAGAACAAGCCGCACTATTCGCAGGATTATACGATCACACCACTGCATCCTGGGCTGTGGAGCGTATGTCGCGGGATGAAGCGCTAAAAAAGGACGCTTTGGCCGTCCTAGCGCACGCTAAAAAACTACTCGCCGCCCGTGACCTGCGGTTTAATGACGGCGTAGCCGCTATGGCCGCAGCAGTTAAACCCGCTAAAAGCAGAAAAAATAACAATTTAGGCACGGTCGGCACGCCGAAAAAGAAGTCCGCTCGTCCAGACGTCGTAGAGCTTACTCGTAAACCTTGGGAAGGCGACAGCCCCGAGGCTAGAGAAATCGCTCGGAGACGTGAACAACACTACGGATAATAAAAAATTTTAGGCTAGGTACTTAAAATTTTGGGTGGGGGGGTATTCCTGTGAGAGGGGGGTACCCCCTTTGTGGTGGTAAAAACTCAAAAAAACGCTGCAAATTTACGCATACTAGTATTACTAGGTAGCACTGCGGAGTCCCGAACAGCAACGGGGCCATGGGGGTGGGGTACCCCTCGCCAGATATCGTTTACCAGTTAGGGACGTCCCTAACATTTCGTGCCCTATGGTATAAAATAGTGCCAATCTGTGCTGTTATCCCTTGCCAATCACGTCCAAACTTGTCATAGTATGTTCATCGAATGGCAATCACGCCAGCCGATACAACGATCTCGAAAGGGTCAACACTATGCCAACGTTCACATTTACCAAGACCGTTACAAACGCCATCCGCAAGGGCGACGCCGCCAAGGCCGCCATGGCGCTTACAATTGACGCCATGATCGCCGACGGTATCACGCTAGAACACTTTGCCGCCAAGGGCATTGGCGATGAGTCCGGGTTCCGCGCCGCGCTGAAGGCCGCGATCGTCAACGCGTTCCCCAAGCGTGCGCAAAACCTACTGACGACGCCGGTCAAAGCGCTAAACGCCAAGGCCAAGGCGGATCGCAAATACTGGCAGCAACAAATAGGTAGCAAGGTCGGCGACTTTAAGGCGGCGTTCAATCGCCGCGTCAACCCCAAGGCCGCATCGGGCACTAACGCGCGGACGGATGATGCAACGTTCCTTATTGAAAGGCTGGCGGCCTGCATCAAGCGTGTGCAGAAAAGCGAGGAAGCGCCGTTCGATTGCGAGGCGGTCAAGGCCTCGCTCGAGGCCACGCTTAAACTCATCAAGTAATCAACCGGGCGAGACCTTCGGGTCTCGCCCTCACAAGGGGAAAGATATGTCAATAGTTCTATTCGCTACCGTGATCTTCCTGGCTGGCGTTCTCGCCGGGTTCGGCGTCGCGTTAATCGTTAGAGGGCTGGCCGCTTCGCCATCCAAATGGGACCGAAACCTAAACCGCGCGCGCAAGCGTGCGCGTCGCAAAAGAGAAATGCCGCGACAGCGCGGCGTCACACGTATCTAGCTACCGGGCGAGGCCTTCGGGTCTCGCCCTTTTTTTTTGTGTCTTGATACCAGTTACACCGAGCGGCCCCGAGCCCCGGCGGAAAGTCCCCCACCATATAACACACTAGGATTTGTTATCGGGTGTACCACCGCGTCACTCACCGTTCCGCACCGTTTCGGTGCTCGCGGTGCTCTGCACGAGGACTTGTTAGGGAGCTCCCTAACTTCTTTTTGATACCAGTTACACCGAGCGGCCCCGAGCCCAGACATCACGTGTTATTTTCTTTTGGTGTGGTAATGTTCTTTTTGGGGGCAAAAACAATGTTCCTTGTTAAGTGTTTGATATGCAACGATTATGTTGGATTGTGAAAATGTAATGTAGCAAAAAAACCCCTAATGTAGTAAACTCGTTGCTACATTCACTTTTGTGTCCTCCGGTGTCTTTTCGTATGCAGGAGTTGCAGGAAGCTCTGTTTTTTGCCTACCAATTCGTTACATTTTATTATAATTTATTATAAGTACCCTATTGTTCCGTTTCTCTGTTTAAGGCGGTATGTCCTTCCAAAATACCCCCCTCTTTGGGGGCTTTGTTCCTAGTTGTTAGGGAGCTCCCTAACTTATCGTGCTCAAGCGACTGTTTTACAAAAAACTGACACATTTGAACATTGCAGATTTATCAAGCACTTGCAGACCCCCACCAAGAGAACATTTCAGCACATTACACGTTTTTGCATTTTACTTCCATGCGTCGAAATTTGCTCACACTGTACGCTATGAAGCATGATAAAACTTTATAAAAAGATAGTTGTTCACATACATTGACATGTATAGACACGTATGGTACTATATTGACAGTTGATAGATCACCTATCAGCAAACACAGGAGAATACAGGATGGATGCCAAGCCAGAAGAGGTTAGGGAGCTCCCTAACAAGAACGGACGGAACAGTTGGATCATCGTCAACGCTGAGACCGGCGAAGCGGTGATGGAGACCTGGGACAGCACGCTGATCCCCAAGTTGCGGATCAAATATGAGGCCGTGCCAGCGCGCAAATATCTGGAAGACCTCAACGCTAAGATCAAACAGGACACAGGAGAATAGGTTATGACAATGTACGTAGGGGCTGCGGCCAACGAAGTGACGACAACGGAAGCAGAAGTTAGGGACGTCCCTAACAATCCAAGCGAACCGGCACCGGCACCATCCGTGCCGAGCATTGCATCAAGCGCGATGCTGGTTGAGTTGTCCATCTCAGTGTGGACGGGCCGTAAAAAGGACAAGAAGGCGTCAGAAGATGTCACCCGGCAGAACTACGCCGCAACGGGCGTGGCTAGCGTCAACAAGAAACTGCTCGGCGACTGCGCCGAATTGGTCACGGTGCAGAAGCTCACCGCTTCGATCCGTAACCTCCACGCGTCGATGACTATGCCGTGGAGCGATACTGGGATGCGGCTCGTGCCGACGGCACAATACTTCAAGTACCATCAGCAGATGGACGCGATGCGCCAAGAGTGGCAAGCGCGCGTCGACGAGTTCCTCAACGCGTATGACTGGGAGATCAGTGTCGCACAGACGTCACTGGGAGATCTGTTTGACCGTGACGAGTACCCAACACGTGAGGCGTTAGAGGGCAAGTTCGCCTTCCGGCTCAACTACATCCCGCTGCCAGACGCGGGTGACTTCCGGGTCGACATCGGCAACGACGCCATGGCGCAGGTCAAGACACATTATCAGGAGTATTACTCCCGGCAGCTGAACTCCGCCATGAAAGACGTGTGGCAGCGCACATACAAAGCTCTGTCCGCCATGTCCGAGCGGCTCGACTACGCTGCCACCGACAAGAAGAAGATTTTCCGCGACAGCCTCGTGGAGAATGTCGTCGGGCTCATTGACCTGCTCAACGTGTGTAACGTCACCAATGACGTGCAGATGGCAGCGATGGCACGCACGTTGGACATGACTATGCGCGGTGTCACACCGGAAGCACTACGGGAGGACGACACGTTCCGCCGGGATGTCAAGCAGCAGATCGACGACACCATCGCAACCCTTCCAAGCCTGGACCTGTAGGGAGTTAGGGAGCTCCCTAACAAATGGGTTCAATTTGTTAATAACCACAGGAGAACACGTTATGAAATGGTACATCGCAACAGTACAGCGTGAGTTTGCCAAGATGGGCTTCACGTCCTGCCCACTCACAGAGAGCCAGCTGGCCGATATGTATCGGCGTAACATCAAGGTCGATCAGGCGTACCGCATTGGGTGCGATGTCGACAACGGCCACGCCGTAGATGTGATTGACTGGGGCACCCTCGACGAGGGCGTCACCTACCGCAACGAGAACAATGAGAACCGGGGCTAAGCCTCACACCAAGGAGAACACGTTATGACAACCGCAACACAGATGTATGCACTGGGCCTGGATCAGATCGCCACGGCGATCAAGGTCGGCGGCAACAAGCGCACCGTATTGGTGCAGGGCCACATGGGTACGGGCAAGAGCAGCCTGCTCAACGTCCTTGCGCGTGAGCTGCCGAAGCATACGGCGTGCTACTTCGATTGCACGACCAAAGACCTGGGGGACATCACCATCCCCAAGCTGGCCACCATCGACGACGCCGGATACGTCACGTATGTGACGAATGAGGAGCTCGGTGTGCACCTGGGCAAGCCGATTGTCCTGATGATCGACGAGTATGGCAAGGCGAACCCTGCCGTGAAGAACGCACTGCTCCGCCTTATGCTGGAGCGCAAGATCGGTAGCTATACACTACACCCTGACTCGTTAGTGTTTGCCACCACCAACCTTGGAGCCGAGGGCGTGGGTGATCTGCTACCGCCACACGCACGGAATCGTATGACTGTCATCAACGCTCGCAAGCCGAGCAACATAGAATGGATTGAATGGGGTATCAACAATGGGATCGAACACAGTTTACTTGGCTGGGCGAAAGATAACCCGCAGCTCTTTGCGAGCTTTGAGGACGTACGGAACCCAGAAGAAAACCCGTACATCTACCACCCCCGAGATCAGCGAGCAGCATTTGTCACGCCCCGGTCGATGGAAGCAGCGTCCGATTGGCTCAAGCAGCGGGAGCACATCGACGACCAAACGCTGACAGGTTTGTTGATGGGTACTATCGGCGCACGCGGTGCGATGGACCTGATGGCGTTCGTCAAGTTGGCAGATCAGCTGCCGAGCCTCGACAGCATCAAGCAGACGCCGGATACGGCCACGGTACCGAGCTCCGCCGCAGCCATCTGTATGGTGGTGTATCGAGCGCTCGCTACGATGGAGCGTGATTGGGTGGACGCGTGGATGACTTACCTTGTGCGCCTCGACCCCGAGGCACAGGGCATGTTCGCCAACGGCGTGCGCGCGCCAAAGTACAGCAAGCAGTCTGTGGTTATGACCAACCGCAAGTTCACGGACTGGGCCATGGCCCACAACTACATGTTCGCAGCAGATAAGAAATAGGGAGCACTGACATGCTAGCAATAGGTAGAGAACTCACTGTTGAGCAGCGGCTTGGGAAAGCCGTCATCGACATCATGGCCAACGACAAGTACGTGGCTCTCGCAGGTGTACTGATGATCGGAGATCGCACAGTACGTGACGACATCCCCACCGCATGTACCAACGGGCGTGATGAGATGTACGGGCGTGCGTTCGTCGAGAAGCTCAGCGATGCCGAGCTACGGTTCCTCGTACTACATGAGGTGTACCACAAACTGTACCGGCACTTGACTACGTGGCGACACCTGTATGAGCAGGACGCGGACCTTGCCAACCGGGCGTGTGACTACGTTATCAACTGCAAGATAGCGGACGATAACCCTAAAGGGTGGGCAACCATGCCGGAGGGGGGCCTACTCGATCCCAAGTACCGGGACATGGACAGCGCTGCCGTATTCCATGACTTGTTACAGAGTGAAGATCAACGTGACGATTCTCAAACAACGGGTAATAACAATACAGCAGTGGGATTTGATGACCATGATTGGGACGGCGCGCAAGAGCTCACCGATGATGAGAAGCGCGAGCTGGCCCGTGACATCGACGAGGCTGTGCGACAGGGCGCGTTGATCGCTGGCAAGATGGGCTCCGGTGGTGACCGCAACATAGAAGAACTACTCAAGCCGCAGGTTGATTGGCGTGAGGTGTTGCGCGAGTTCATCACGTCGACATGCACGGGCAGTGACTACTCTACATGGCGTCGACCCAACCGCCGGTACATCGCAACAGGTCACTATATGCCTAGCGGTATCACCGAGCAGGTCGGCGAACTTGTAGTTGCCATTGACACGTCTGGGTCTATCGGTACGCACGAGCTCACGCGGTTCCTGTCGGAGGTCAAGGGTATCTGCGACACGGTAAGGCCCGAGCGTGTACGGGTGCTGTACTGGGATACAGCGGTGTGCGCAGAGGAAGTGTATGAAGTGCACGAACTGGACAAGTTACCGAGCAGCACTAAGCCCGCTGGCGGTGGTGGCACCAACGTAGAGTGCGTTCCGGCGTACATCGCAGATAACAATATCAACGCTCAGGCTACGATTGTTCTAACAGACGGCGGTCTGTATCAGGGCTGGGGTACGTGGTCGACACCATTGCTGTGGTGCATCCTTGATAACCACAATGCCAAGCCCGATTGCGGCAAAACTGTACACATCACTGGGAGGGATTTGTAATGGCTGTTTGTCAAGAGTGCTTAGGAGAAGGCCGGGTTGTGATCGAAATCGCCGTAGCCGATTGGAACCATGGCGGCTATATCCGCGAGGAGTTGAGCGACTGCCCTGACTGCTATGGGTCTGGTGAAGGGGAGGACCACGGAGATGTTTGAGATACCATTCATGTGTATAGCTCTCGCTGTGTATTACGAAGCGCGGGGGGAATCACCGGAAGGCCAACGGCAGGTGGTTCACGTCATAGAGAACCGCGTCAACCACAGTGCATGGCCGGACGATGCCTGCGCTGTAGTCAAACAGAAAGGCGCGTTCAGTTTTTACTGGGACGGTAAGGATGAAAACCCTAGGGATGCACAGGCATGGGCCACAGCACAGCTCTCTGTGCGTGAGGCTTGGGAGAACCCCTGGGAAAACGTCGGGGCCACCCACTACCATGCCGATTACGTCAGCCCACCGTGGTCACGCAGTAATAAGATGACACGTCTCGGTAAGATAGGCACCCACATCTTCTACTCGGAAGATCGACGGTGACATGGCTATAGATAAGGAGGAGAAAGCCAAACACCGCGAGGACATAGAAGAGTTCTGGCTATGGATGCTGGCTATGGCACCCGTCGTACCCATGACTAGCTTCGGAGATATCTTGCACTCAAAGCTCCGCGTCGAGGCTATGTCCGCAGATGTTGCATTACAGGCTATAAAGGATTATAATGATCCTGCACGAATAGACTTGTTAAAGCACTTCTTGCTACAATCTGCTAGAGGTAGCCACGGTATTTGCTGGAGGAAGGAAGCACACAAATGGGATAGACGACCGGGCGGAGAGATATCTTTCCCCCCGTGGAGGATAAGAGCCCTGTTCCATCGTTGGATCAACAAGAGGCTCGGCTTCGATAAACCAAACAGAAGTTAGGGAGCTCCCTAACACACAAGGAGAACATACCATGTCCGCTAACTACCGACATACAATGCTAGAAGACCTCACGGAGTGGGCGGTGCCCAAGCCCGTTGAAGTAAGCACTGCCGAGGGTACACCGTTTGAAGTAAGAATTGCCGAGGGTAATGCCGCTTTCTTCTCGGTGCTCGCAGAAATACAGACCGCACTACGTTGTAAGTTCTTTACCAATGGCGTCTATGGCGATGATACAGACGTGGTGTACATCGGTTATGATGGCTGCGCCATCGACGCCGCCCACGTACGTTGGCAATACGGTGAAGGGAGCCTGAGGTTCATGACTTCAGCTCCTAGCGTGTGCAATCACAAGTACGCCGATTACAATCCGAGACATGAAGAAATAGCCACCACAATACCACGGAGCTTTATAACTAACGTCAAACGGCACGCCCGAATCATACTTGACGGTGAAGAGGCCGAGAAGATTTGGCATATGAACATGGCGTTGGAGGGCCATAGGGCAACACAGCGCCCACGGGAATGGTTTCACCTAGATGCAAACAGGCACAGGGGCGACCTCAACGCCGCCAGATTTTCATTGAGTAGCTACGGCCACTCTACAGTAAAATTCACGACTACGCAGTTGGAGTCCGCTCTGAATACGGAGCTTCTACACATACACCGCTCAGGCTATACCTTTATCACGGAGGAGATAACCGAGTTCATGGGTATATTGGACAGGGCGCAACGGGCACTCGACGAGTCAGATAAGATAGGTTCCCGCGTGCTGTACGTTAAGTACATCACGCCCGATACCTTCAAGGTGTGCATATCTTTGGAACCCGATACGTTCTTCTACCGCCGTCACAGCGATACTTTTTGTGCCTACTCGGTACCCTTAACAGACTCAGAGATGTCGCGCGTCGGGGCGTTATCTATATGCGACCGATACCAACCCGTGGAGGATATAGGTATACGTGTGGGGGCAACCTCATTCTTGGTCTACACCGACTGAGGGGTATAAGACATTGATAGACGTAGGAGGACATCAGCAGACGTCGACGGACGTCATAGTACATCGTGTTTTTATAAACCCACACACAGAACGCGTCCATGTTATACGTTTTGGCTTAGAAAGCGTTGACGCTGGACCAAAGCGTATGTATAAGGATGTACAAGAACTACCAAGCTGGGTTCAAAAGAAGATGGCTCTGCTGTCCATGCTCAGCTTCACACCGCCCACCCCTGAGATACTGGGGGTGGGTAGGAGAATGGATGAGAACACGTTCTGGATATACGACAGATAGTTTCTCACATGATACCAGTTGCTACGGGAGGACTACATGGCAACACCAGAGAGCCGCGTTAAGCGCGTGGTTGTGAACCAACTCAAAGAGTTGAAGGCATACTATTTCTTTCCTGCTACCGGGGGTTACGGACGTAGTGGCGTCCCCGATATCGTTGGGTGCTGGAAGGGTATGTTCTTCGGCATCGAGTGTAAGGCCGGAAAGAATAAACCAACGGCTCTACAGGATAAGAACCTACGTGATATCTCCGACGCGGGCGGCTTAGCGCTAGTGGTCAACGAGGAGAACATGAAAGACGTAACCCAGTTGTTCAGTGGGTACAAAAAAACAAACTAACAAGGAGAAGACCAATGGGTATATTCGACTGGGCGCGTAGGGTACTTGGCCCGAAACCCGCGCTGGAACCACCTAAGAAGGCGGTACTAACACAAGCACAAGTCGCCGCTACGCAGGGCACGACGCAACCGAAAGCGAAGGCAAAAACGAAACCAAAGAACGCCGTACGCATTTGGAGGTACTGTAGGGCGTCGGGGGGTAGGGATATATACTGCCCACACTGCCATACTAAGCACTCCATCTCCAGCATGAACTGGAGCGTCAAAACGTGCAGCCACTGCGCGAGTGCGGTGGGTCAATACGGGTGGCTTACTGTGCCAAAAACAGCCGCTGAGAAGATAGCATCTGCCGACCCAGCCAAAGAAGGTACCAAAAGGCGCTCAGGGGGGAATAATAATGGGTGAGCAACTAGAACTACCATTCGTCCCGCCCCTGGACCCAAGAATATCTAGACGAGCGTCGGTACTTCGTACAGCCGAGGAGTACGTAACCAAGGATCGTGCGAGCACGCATGGTAATATGGAGGATAACTTCTCTACGATTGCTACCTACTGGTCCACACATCTTGGCACACCTGTTACGCCCGTAGACGTATCGGTGATGATGACGTTGCTAAAACTGGCGCGCATCAAGAATGGCCAATCAAACCACCTAGATAACTATATAGATGGGGCCGGGTATCTTGCTTGTGGTGGGGAGCTATCCCAGCGCGAGGGGGCCTAGCGATGGACTTCGTAACGCTAGATTTTGAGACGTACTACGACAAGGATTACTCCTTACGTAAACTAACGACGGAGGAGTATATCCGGGATCACCGCTTCGAGGTAGTCGGAGTGGCGGTCAAGGTAAACAACAGGGAAACGGAGTGGATTAGTGGAACACACAAACACATCAAGACGCAACTACAAGCACTCAATCTGGATGAGGCTATGGTACTTGCTCATAACACTATGTTTGATGGTGCCATTCTTAGTTGGCGCTATGGTATTCGTCCTCGGGCTTATGCCGATACTCTGTGTATGTCCCGTGCTGTACATGGGGTGGAAGACAGTTCAAGTCTCAAAGCGCTTGCTGGAAGGTACGACATCGGAGCTAAAGGCACAGAAGTCGCCGCCGCCATCGGAAAGCACCGGACAGATTTTACGAGCGGTGAACTAGCTAGATACGGGGCCTACTGCGTAAACGACGTCGATCTGGCCTACGAACTATTCAAACGTATGTCCGTAGGGTTCCCTCGCAAGGAGCTGAAGCTCATTGACCTTACGTTACGGATGTACATAGAGCCCACCCTGGACCTAGACATGGGGCTGCTGGAAGGACACTTAGCCTACACGAAGGACGTTAAGGATACCCTACTCCGTGACGCGAACATCGAACGCGCGGACCTCATGAGCAACCCAAAGTTCGCGGATATACTACGTGCTTTCGGCGTAGAGCCGCCCATGAAAGTGAGCCCAACCACAGGTAAAGAAACCTTCGCGTTCGCTAAGTCGGATGAAGCGTTCAAGGCATTGACTGAGCACACGGACGTAAGAGTGCAAACCGCCGTCACTGCTAGGCTTGGTGTTAAAAGCACGTTGGAAGAGACAAGGACACAGCGTTTCATCGACATCGCTAAGCGTGGGTTACTGCCGGTTCCGGTTAGGTACTACGCCGCGCACACAGGTCGTTGGGGCGGGGACGACAAGATAAATCTACAGAACCTGCCGTCGCGTGGTCCCAATGCTAAGGCCCTCAAACGCAGCATCGTCGCGCCAGACGGCTATACTATAGTCGAGGCGGACTCTTCTCAGATCGAGGCGCGCGTATTGGCGTGGCTTGCGGAGCAGGAAGACCTAGTTACCGCGTTCGCTAACAAGGAAGACGTCTATAAACAGATGGCTAGCCGCATCTATGGGGTGGACGAGGAAGACGTAAACAAAGACCAAAGGTTTGTTGGTAAGACAACAATCTTGGGGGCTGGGTACGGTATGGGCGCTGTACGTTTTAAGGAGCAACTGAAGAACTTTGGGTTTGACATGGACCTAGACGAGGCACGGCGCGTTATAGATATCTACCGGAACGCCAACTCTCAGATACGCAGATTGTGGCGCGATGCGCAGAACACCATCGCTACGTTGGAACGAGGCGACGCGACCCCCCTGGGCGTGGGAGATTTGATAGAGTCAGTGCCCGACGAGTCAGCACTCCGGCTACCGTCGGGGCTACTGCTACGGTACAGCGATTTGAGCGCGGAGCAGACAGACAAAGGATATGAATACAGCTACAGGACTAGACGGGGCCGCACACGGATATACGGTGGCAAGGTCATCGAGAACGTATGTCAAGCTATAGCTCGGTGCATCATAGGTGAGCAGATGCTGGAGGTAGCGAGACGCTACAAGGTCGTTCTAACTGTGCACGACTCCATAGTATGCTGCGTACCCGACGCAGACGTGGAGGAAGCTAAGGCATACGTGGAGCAGTGTATGCGCGCCGTGCCCGACTGGGCCAAGGGCCTACCTGTTGATTGCGAAGCCGGTGTTGGAAAATCCTATGGAGATTGTGAATGACAAAGGTAACGGGCCAAGATTTCTATGAGCGTCGCGCGAATAGGAACGAGAATATAAGACGGGAGTTCTGGCGCGGAGCGGGGGCGTATCGGAACAGGACTGGTAGACGGAAACTCATTCTTTGCCTATCGCACCGCTGGAGGCTACACCCTTCAGGGATAAATAGAATAGTCGCTCACAAACCGACATGGGGGATTACTCGGGAAGACCTACTTAAAGAGCTCCTTCCTGGTTTGAACGCACTGTTTGGCGCAGAGTATGAAAAGTACAAAACGGAACATAACTTATCTACAGAAGATATGTACCTCTCACTTACGGAGGGTACGGATGACGTATAGCGTATCGCCTTGGTCCTTCAGTAAGATCAAAGCCTTCGAGCAATGCCCGAAGCAGTTCTACCACATGAAGATAACTAAAGAGTACCAAGACAAAGAGACTGAGGCGATGCTGTATGGCACCCTGTTCCATGAGGCTGCTGAGAACTTTATGCGTGATGACACGCCCATACCAAAGAAGTTTGATTTCGTGGAGGACGCGCTCACACGGCTAAAGAATATGCCCGGTGAGAAGCTGTGTGAGTACAAGTTAGGTGTGACAGAGAACCTAGAGCCCTGTGAGTTCTTCGCTGACGACGTATGGTTCCGTGGTATCGCGGATTTAATCATCATCAACAACGATACGGCATGGGTAGTGGACTACAAGACAGGTAAGTCCGCCCGGTATGCAGACACCGGACAGTTGGAGTTGATGGCGTTAGCCACATTCAAACACTTCCCGCAGGTGAAGAAGGTCAACGCGGGGCTACTGTTTGTCATCGCTAAGGCCCTCGTAAAGGATAGCTACCAAAGCGCTACCGCCCCCGCCTTATGGAAGAAATGGCTGACAAACTATGCTAGAATGGAGAAGGCGTTGGCGACGGGTGTATGGAACCCACGACCTAGTGGACTGTGCCGTCAACACTGCGCTGTATTGGAATGTCCTCATAACGGGAGAAACTAGTGGCATATAAGAAAACCAAGCGTCCTTACAAAAAAGAGTACGCGCAACAGCAGGCGCGGGGCGAACACCCTGACCGTATGGAGCGGCAACGCGCGCGCCGCGATATGGATAAGACAGGCGCGGACGCCAACAAGAACGGCAAAGCTGACAAGCGCGAAGGTAAAGATGTGGCCCACAGGAAACCACTATCGCGTGGAGGCACCAACAAAGACGGGGTGACTGTGCAGAGCCGTACCCGTAACCGCGCTGCCGGAGGGGCGCTAAGCAAGGGTCCAAAAAGCAAAGGCACAAAAAGAAAGACCAGAAAGGTCTAAGCCATGAACACCAAGGAGAACTACAATGCAGGTCGTCAACAACAAGGCGCTACTACTAAACCTTAGACACCCAAACAAAGTTACAAGTGTGGTGCCTAACAGCAAGGCTGTAGGCGCTAACGAGGTGCTTGTGAAGTGGGGGGTAGAGGAGACCCTCACATTAAAGAGCCTGAACATAGACGTTCCGTCACCTATCAAGGGACAATACCAGTGGTCAGGAGCGTACAAACCCTTCGAGCACCAGAAGACTACGGCTGAGTTCTTAACTAAGCATCGGAAGGCTTTTTGTTTCAACGAACAGGGCACCGGTAAAACCGCCAGCGCGATATGGGCTTCTGATTTTCTCTTGTCACAAGGCGTCATCAACCGCGTGCTTGTCATATGCCCGCTGTCCATTATGGACTCGGCGTGGCGTGCTGACCTATTTACGTTTGCTATGCACCGTACGGTGGATGTCGCCTACGGGGCAAAGAACAAACGACAAAAGATAATCAACGGTGGCGCTCAGTACGTCATTATAAACTATGACGGTGTGGATATCGTATCTGACGATATTGCTGCCGCAGGCTTCGACTTAGTTATTGTAGATGAGGCTACACACTATAAGAACGCACAGACCAAACGTTGGAAAGCGTTGAATAAACTACTGGGTAAAGATACGTGGTTGTGGATGATGACGGGGACCCCCGCAGCCCAGAGTCCTCTTGACGCCTACGGCCTAGCTAAACTTGTCAACGCTACAGCGGTACCGAAGTTTTTCGGGTCGTTCCGCGACCAAGTTATGTACAAGGTGACTAGGTTCAAGTGGGCGGTAAAAGATACCGCCACCGACATCGTGTTCAATGCCCTCCGCCCCGCTATACGGTTCACCAAGGAAGAGTGCCTGGACCTACCGGAAATGGTTTACACCAAACGGAAGGTGGAACTCACCCCCCAACAAAAGAAGTATTACAAAGAGCTCAAGACTAGGATGGTGATGCAGGCCGCAGGAGAAGAAGTTACCGCCGTAAACGCGGCTGTTAACATGAATAAGCTCCTGCAGATATCTGCGGGGGCTGTGTATACGGACGAAGGGGATGCGTTAGAGTTCGACATAAAGAACCGATATAACGTGCTTATGGAGTCCGTCCAAGAAGCTAGGGGCAAGGTACTTGTGTTTGTACCTTTTCGGCACGCTATATCCCTACTCTCTGAGAAACTATCCGCCGATGGAATAACCAACGAGATCATTCAGGGTAGTGTGACCGCCGCGAAACGTACTGATGCGTTCAGGCGTTTCCAAACTCAGCAAGACCCCCGCGTCCTAGTTATACAACCCGCCGCCGCAGCGCACGGCGTAACGCTAACCGCCGCCGATACCGTTGTTTGGTGGGCTCCGACCAGCTCCCTGGAGGTATACTCGCAGGCCAACGCACGTGTACACCGGGCGGGACAAGTCAACAAATGCACGGTGGTACAGCTCTACGGCTCCCCAGTAGAACAACACGTATATAAACTATTGGATGCGAGAATTGATGTACACACAAAAATTATAGATTTATATAACGAATTGCTTGACTAGGGTGTCTTAATACACTAAAGTTAGCCAATCACAACAAAACAGGATAGGCACGATGGTTAGTAAGTTGCGCCTTGGTAAGTTGACCAAGGCATATATAAACATACGCGCTCAGCGCCAGGAGCTGGCGGCCACATTCAAGACGCAGGACGATGGGCTCAAGGGGCAACAGGATAAGATCAAGATGTCTCTCCTGCAGTTCTGCAAAGACAACGACATTGATAGCGTACGAACTGACGCTGGGGTGTTCTACCGCACACAGAAGAAGCGGTATTGGACTAGCGATTGGGGCTCCATGCACAGCTTTGTAGTGTCGCACGGGGTACCCGAGTTCCTAGAGAAACGTCTTAATCAAACTGCGGTGAAGGAGTTTCTGGCAGAGAACCCAGACATACTACCACCAGGGTTAAACGTCGAATCTGAATACACAATCTCAATAAGGAGAAAATAATGGAACCATCTACCGACGATCTGGACATCGAGTACGTGCCAATTGATGAGGTAGCGCGCAAACTACACATCTCTCTGGCTACGGTGCGGGGGTGGGTACGTAGGGGGCACATCCCGCCAACTACATACATTCGGGTAGGTAACACCTACCGGTTTAATATGGCCGCAGTCGTCACCGCACTTCTGCGCCATGAAGAGCACGAAGAGCACGAAGAGCACGAAGAAGACACCACAGAAGAAGACACCACAGAAGAAGACACCACAGAAGAAAACAACACGGAGAACGAAAATGGCTGAAGCAACACTGTTTGAGGGTAACTCCCTCGTATCTAGCGACCTGTTCAAGAAACTCCAGGGGGCGGGTAGCAATCTACTAGGCGGCAATTCCGGCGGTGGTATGCGCCGGATTAGTATCCGTGGCAAACGTTTCCGCGAAGTAGTCGGCGGCGAAGAAATGCGTGTTAGTAAGTCTAACAGTATGAACATCGTTATCGTCGACGCTGCCCCCATCTCTCGCATGTACTACGAGGGGGTGTATACACCCGATAAACCTTCTGCCCCCCAGTGTTGGTCTGCGGACACTAACGTGCCATCCGTTGACGTACCAGAAGAGCAGCGTATGGCCGCTCGGTGTATGGACTGCCCCATGAATATAAAGGGCTCAGGACAAGGCGATAGTCGTGCGTGCCGGTTCCAACAAAGGCTCGCGGTTGTTATCGAGGGTCAGCTGGATAAGGTGTACCAACTGCAACTCCCGGCCACGAGCGTGTTCGGTGAGGTCCATGACCGTAAGATGCCTATGCAGGCGTACGCACGGTTCCTCAACGAGAACAGGACTCCACCTATTGCTGTCGTTACAGAGATGTATTTTGACGACGACAGTGCAGGCCCCAAGCTGTTCTTCAAACCAGCCCGCCCATTGGAGGAGGCTGAACTAGAACAGGTTGCCGGTGTACTGGAGCACTCAGATACACAACGAGCGATCACGTTCAGTGTAGCCAAGCCAAAAGGTGATGTCGCTATTGCCGCGCCAGTAGCTCCCGTGGCACCGGCTAAGAAAGCCAAACCAGCTAAGAAGGCATCCATCTTCGAGGATGAGGGTGAAGAGGAAGAACCTAAAGAACCGAAGAGGGTTGCAAAGAAACCTTCAAACGTGGAGGATACGGACCCCGAGCTGGATGCCATAGTCGCCGCTTGGGACGATTAGGTACACGCCCGACATAACGCACGAAGTATTTGTCGGGCGCTTTTCTGTCACCGTAAGGCGCTAAATCTCACGGCTGTCTTTGGGAGAGGATAGCCGTGAGATAACTTGGGAGGTATGGATGGAACCAAGAAAGTTCCTAGAAAAAACGTTACCTAACACCGGACATTACTGCTTGTTCGCCGCAAAAGCCGCTGAAAATAAACGCGTACAGCAGTTCTACAGTAATATCCCTACACTACTCGACGCAGCTCAGACTTTAGATAGCACCGGATACGACGTGTATTTTGCATTGGCGTCTTTGGAGGAGGCTGGGTCGCGTAAGGTTAACAATGTTAAGCACCTACAGTCATTTTTCTTGGACCTAGATTGCGGCCCCACTAAGGACTACCCAAACCAGCCGGAGGCTATAAAGGCCTTACAGCTCTTCTGCAAAGACACCGGACTACCTAAACCACTACTCGTAAACTCTGGTAGAGGTATACACGGGTATTGGTTTCTAGATGAGCCCGTATCCTACGACGAGTGGATACCAGTTGCTGAG